>MAAB01001501.1_pt1 | contig 26549 bp, 22 predicted proteins | sample 1115991 | NCBI WGS metagenome assembly MAAB01 (sample SAMN04961124, study PRJNA320927) | seawater metagenome | isolation source: sample BD02T18 sea water enriched with oil for 18 days | place: USA:Gulf of Mexico | collected 2013-07-27
AACGTAATACAGGTGGGTCGTGAAATATCGGCCTTCAAAGGGCTTGAGCTGTATGATGGGAAACTATCACGTACAGTTCTTAGGGGGCGAAGGGCCGTAAGGCCCCTAGCTACCCGGTATGGTAATGGAATCTACTTGGCACTACCTTAACATTTGTTAAGGTTACGTTTGGCTCTGCTCAATGATTCAGGTGGCATTCCCAGGTAAGACGCAATATGGATAGCAGGAGTTCGTTCAACGATGCCTGGCTCCATCTCTTTCAGGAAATAACGTAGGCGCTCGTCTGACGTTTTGTATTGGATAGTCAGTAGCCGTCTTTCCATTGAAATATAATGTCGTTCTGCAGTATAGAGTTTCAGTTGGTTGATCGCCGGTATCGTTGCACTTAATTTATCCAGTTTATTACGAGAAAATAGGTAGCCCTCTGATGGCTCGATTGCTTGAACGAACTCTTCTGTCTTGGCTTTTTGAATGTAACTGGAGTAAGCGATGACAGCGCTGTTCTCACACAGCAATCGTAAGTTAACTTCTTTATCATCGTATAGATAGAAACCACGAACCAGCCCTTTGGTCATTATGAATATATGGTTACAGATAGAGTCAGGTGTAAAGATATACTCGTTTTTCGCATAACACTTGTATTCCGCAATGCCTGCAATTTTTTCTAGCTCGTCATCAGACACTGTGACGTAAGGCTTCAGGATATCGATAAGGTTGTTCATCAATCAGATTCTATATAAAAAGTCGGCAGGATGAATGTAGTCTACTATAGATTGGTTAGTCTGATGGCTTGACCAATTATTAGGACATACGGATATTCGATCCACACTGCCACTGGCTGCTCGGATCACAAAAGTATACCTCGATATCAGTCGCCATTGTAAACCGTTGATGGTCAGCCAGCTCGCTGCCTTGATTTATAGGAGAGAGGTTACCCTCTCTCTTACACATTTCTACCTAAAAAACCGTTTAATGAAAATCATATAGAACGAGAAATTAACTCTTTCATTATCTCGTTAGTACCACCATAAATTCGATTGGCTCGTGTATCAACGTATGCCCTGGCAATAGGATACTCCAGCATATATCCATATCCGCCATGTAATTGCACACATTCATCAACCACTTTGCTGAGTAGATCGGAAACCCAATACTTGGCAGCACATGCAGCCTCAACACCGAGCTCATTATTTACAACTTGTTCAATACAACGATCTACGTATACCCGTGCTATTTGAATCTCTGAACGCATTTCTGCGAGTTTGAAACGTGTATTCTGAAAAGCAGCTACTGGTTTCCCAAATGCTTTTCTATCCTTTACGTATTCAACGGTTGTCGCCAGCGCGTATTCCGCACTAGCAGCACAAATAACGCCAATCATCATGCGCTCCCATGCTAGCTCTTTCATCAACATAATAAAGCCCATACCTTCTGCACCTAGAAGGTTCGATTTAGGTACCCTGACGTTATTGAAGAATAACTCACAAGTATCTTGGCCTTTCATACCAACCTTTTTTAATGGCTTCCCTTTAGAAAAACCCTCTCTATCAGTCTCCACTATCAGCAATGAGACATTAGCCGCGCCACCTTTGGCATCTCCGGTTTTCGCAACCACAACAACCACATCAGCAAGATAACCGTTGGTAATAAATATTTTTGAGCCATTGAGAACATAATCATCCCCATCCTCAGATGCCGTTGTTCGAATGGCCTGGAGATCCGACCCTGTTCCTGGCTCCGTCATAGCAATAGCGCCAACAGCTTCGCCTGTAGCCATTTTAGGTAGCCATGCTTGCTTTTGTTCTTCTGAACCAAAGTTATTGATGTAATTCGCCACGATATCTGAATGCAATGAAAAACCAGACGCTGAATCTCCCACTCGGGCCTGTTCTTCCATTAAAATCACACTGTACATGCGATCAACCCCTGCTCCGCCATATTCTTCTGGCATTGTGGCGCAGAGCATTCCAAGCTCTCCAGCCTTGTTCCACAACGATCGGTCAAGGTGCTGTTGCTCTTCCCATTTTTCGTGATATGGCGCTATTTCAGTTTCAAAGAAACGGCGCACAGTGACACGAAAGGCCTCATGGTCTTCATTGAATAGTGTTCTAGGGATCATTGGGGCTACTGGTTTGGGGCTGTTAAAACTCATACTAATCTCCATACTCAAGTTACAATACGTACGTACAACTTGTATGTACTATCCTGATAAGCCATAATTCTGTCAAGCATATTTTTTGTAACTTGGTACAATTGGCCGCATTCGAAAAAACCATTGGAGCACGTAAATGAGTAGAGCCCAAAGGGAGGAAGCCCTCGTCAAGCAGCGCAGAACCCAAAAAGAACGAGCAGAGACCATGCGTCAACGCTTAGTGGATGCAACCCTTATTTGTTTAGCTAGCGATGGCTATGCAGGCACAACCATAAGCCGTGTAATTGAAGTAGCAAAAGTATCCAGAGGGGCCCCGGTACACCACTTCCCTAATAAAAATGCAATGATCGCCGCTGCAGCGGAGCACCTTGCATATCGTATGTACAGCCTGCTCGGGAAAGCCATCAGTCGACTTGAAAGCTCAGATGATCGACTGCATGAACTGATCTATGCAAGCTGGAAGGATATTTTTCAGCAACCTGAATACGTTGCTATGAATGAGCTGTTACAGGCCAGTCACAGGGATCCAGAGCTAGCCGATATCATTAGGCAGCTGTGGGTAAAAGGGTTTGAAGTGTTAACCGACTGTGTTGACCATTACTTAGAACCCATTGACGACACCTTTAAAATGAACGACCTTATGGTGATAACTCAATGGATACTCCGAGGTATGGCGGAAGACCAGCATCTTATGTTTAATGAGAAAATTTTTGGTAAATATTTAAAGCTCTGGTCTAATATCTTAGCGCAACACCTACAACCCAAAAAAGGTGTGACATCACCTCCACCAGAACCGAAACTATGGGGTAGCAAGCACGTATCCTAATGAAATTTGAGTCTGCCCAAAATCACAAAGACTTCAAACATTGCTGCAAAGTATTTTGCAGCCTCTGTCGGTTTATCGGTTTATTTAAAATACCCTGACAACCCGCCCTAATTGCCTTGTCCGTTTCTGCTTTGTCCGTTTCTGCTGTTAAAGCATAAATTGGCATAGTAAGGCCTTTTGCTCTTAAAATCTCAACCGCTTCTATACCACTTCGGTTTGGCATATTTATGTCCATCAGAATAACATCTGGCGACTCACTCACGCATAACTCACAGGCTTCAACGCCATCATTTGCCACTATCACCGTAACCCCTAGTTTTTTGATCATCCGTGAAACCAGCGCTTGATTCACTACATTATCCTCTGCAAGCAAAACAACACCGTTTAGGTTAGGGATAGTTTTTGATTTACCTTTTCCTGCCTTGGACCTTTTGTTTTTGTCGGGCCCACTTTCTGATGCTTCATCGTTCTGTTTCTTTCCCGCCCTTTTCCTCGATTCTTTAATCCAGGTGGCATCCTCAGCCAATGTAGCCTTAACATAAAAGCGAAAAATATTGCCTTTTTCTTCTTTACTCGAAACCGTTATATCACCAGCCATTAAACCGGCGAGTTTTTTAGATAACGGCAACCCTAAATCTGCGCCAAATTCAAAGAGTAATTCCATAGAATCCTTATCAATTCCAGCCCCCGTATCTACAATAACAAAGATAAGCACTTCATTTTCCCATGTCACATCAAGCGTAATTACACCTACATCACAAAAATTTAGCGCGTTATCACATAAATTTCGTAGTACCTGCAATATCCGAAAGGAGTCACCAACAACCATACTGGGTAATGGATAATGGAAGGTAACGTGAAACTCTAGCTGCTTTCTTCGACATTTATCTACAAACTCCTGCTCAATTTCTCCAACAATATCAACAATGGATAACGGCATTTTTGCAACGTCAAATTTCCCGGCCTCTATCTTCGATAAATCGAGTATATTATTAATCAACAGCAACAGCTGTTGACTATTTGATACAACCGTATTTACACATTCAATCTTTTGATGACTTTCTAACGTAGAATCTTGCAATGACTCACTATAACCAATAATGGCCGTTAACGACGTTCTAATCTGATGGCTCATCATTGATAGAAACTTACTTTTTTCTTCAGTAGCTGCCATTGCCATATCTCGACTAATACGCTCTTTTAGCTGATCCTTTATCGCCACTTCCTTTTCTTTTATTTCTCGGATATCAACAACAAAACCTTCAATATGCGTTGCGTTTCCATCACGATCACAAATAAGCTTTGCGCTATGATTTGCCCAAACATTAACACCATCACTGCGCTCAAAACGGAACTCTCGATTCTCTACACCCTGCTCTATTATTTCATCAAATTGAGCACCTTGATTTTGATAGAGTGTTAACACAACCTCTTTACTCTTTTCTATCACATCATTAACATGCAAAAAACCCATAACCCTTGCCATAGATGTATTGACGTTTGTAATCACCCCTCCTACCGACATTCGATACATTCCTTCTAAGGCATTGTCAAAAACAGACCGGTAGCGCGACATATTTTCGACAACGCTTTCATCGGCTTTCAACACTTTCCCCCTTTCTATTTTTATTCTTTCGGCCAGAGCAAACGAAAGAACAATCGATTCCAACAATACTCCCATTGGCGCTGATGCTATGGTAAACCAAGTAGCTGGAATAATTTCATTAATCATTGCGGCGTAAATGGTAAAACCAATACCATTGCAAGACCAAGCAAAAAAGTAAAACTTTGCGTGAACACCACCTTTCCACCATATATATACTGTTGAGGACAACATCCCAACAATGAAAACCATCGCAAAAACACTGACCCAAACAATGGAGTTGTGATCATTCTTTATGTAACTAATAACGGCGCTTACAAAAACCGTCCACAGCAATATGTTACATACAGTATTCATACGGGGAAATTCTTCTTTAACATTCAGGAATGATACAAAGAACTTAATTGCCCACCAAAGTGAAAGCCAAACCGTAACGGCAACATAATCTTTGCCAATAACATCTACAATTGATTTTAGATGCATTACACCATGGCCTACCTCTAACATTTCGTAAAACGTTACTGCGACCAGATACATCACATAATAATAGTAACTATCATCCTTAACGGAAGCGTAGACAAACAAATTATATAACATGAGCATGAGCATGCCACCAAAAAACAATCCATAAACAAACTCTTCCTTTGATACTTTCTCCAAAAACACGGATCGATCCCATAAGCTCAGCGAAAAATATAAAGCTGTCGAGCTGTTTCTTACCTTCATATAGAGTGTTACTTCCTCACCTAAATAAAGTGACATGGGAAAAACACTGTTCACATGCACAACCTCCTTTTCATAGAGGTCCGTTCGTAAATCCGAACTTTTTACGTTATAGCTTCCATCATCCTGAAGCATATACAGTTCAGCAACGCCAAGTAGTGTTTTATCTATTTCAAGATACCATTGCTTTTCACTGTCTACATTGGGGTATTGATCAGGATACAGCAAGGTTACTCTCAACCAATAGGTATGAGGCGAAATCCCCAGATTAAGGATGCCCCCGTTATGACGATTAAATGCGTTCTGGTATTCTTCTGACACCACTTGATCGATGGTCAAGCCATTGGTTTCGTCCTTTAACACATCCATGTGGCTATTCAATAAATAACGGCCTTTATCAAATATCCGAACAGTATCCCTATTAGCTTCGGCCACAGCCACATCCATCGATAGCAGCATCAACAATATACAGGCTAGAAACAACCTCTTATGGTTACTAACACAGTTATAACCGACAACACATCGTTGAAATAACCCCAAATATTGCCCCCCTTGATCATGACGCCTCCCCTGGGAGGGAGCTACCTTCCATTAAGTATAGATGGATCATCAAAATCACAAGGCAAGCATTAACAGCTCACGCTAACATTTCATTCCAAACGTTTAAACCTAGACCTACGCCCCTTTTTTATAACTTTTGGCTATACCAAACAATTACTGGCTTAATGTAAATCTAACAGGTTACTGTTGATTGGGAAGGGATAAAGATCCATATATTTCTTATTAATCGCTTCAACCTCCCGTGCCTGAAACTCATGATTTTTCCTTGTCATGGCTTGGGTATGCGCGAACGTTGCATCCAAAGGATGCATTTGTCCTATGCTAACCATCTCAGGCAGCTCATTAATTATTTGCTGCACAACCATCTCTAGCTGGTATTCGTCTAACGTATCAATACGAGTGGACATCAAACGCTTTAAGTTTCTATATTTGAATTCGACAAACTCTTCATCCAACTGATGTACTTCTGTAGGAGGCATCTCTTCTCTCTTTTCTACTGCGACCTTCTCTACCAATGGCTGGAACTTCTCAGAACCATAGATTCGTATTGGTTGTGCATTTACGGAAACCGCTAGAGCCTGATCCAACTCACTTTGGCTCAACCACCACCAGGCCATGCTGAGCACAATGGATAAAGCAGCCCATAGCATCTTATGCTTTAACACTCGACTACCCCCCCTATCCGCTAACCCATCTGAAAAAGCCATACAAAAGAACTGGCACCAATGCCTACCGATATCAATTTTACCCACTGCTCACGATAACCAATAAAACGCGATACTAAATACAAACCCAACAAACCACATTATTATCAGGGGGTAACCCTAAATTCTGTAACGTAGCGGCAAAACCTAATCCATGCAACAGGCCAATCATGCTACTCATAACAACTGGATACGTTTGCATGATGGTATTTTTGCTTTCAACTGTATTTGCCGAACCTAGAAAGCATTCACGCGCCATGAAGGCCACACTTAACGTGATAAGGATTTCCACCACTGGAACGGGCAGGCCCACCGAAAACAACGAAACCAAGATCAACGATATTGAATGGCCCACGGTAAAGCCAGTAACAACAAACAAAACCTGACGAGATTTCCGAAAGAGCAATAGAAAGCACAATACCACTAACAAATGATCATAACCTTCAATAATATGCTCAAACCCAATGGACAAAAAACCTGATGCTGGCACCAATTGCACCGTAGCGGTACCAGCCTTATCGAACTGCTCCAAATAAATTGGATTCGATTGGCTCAATTGTTCCGCCACAGGCTTGCCAGCCAATTGCAGCCTGACAATTAAGTGCTGATTTTCTGGAAGCCCTTTGATTTCAACCCAAGGTAACGCTGTGAATATCGGACCTTTATCGCACAGGGCTTGCCAGCGAAAGGTTCGCTCCACGTCCCGTAAGCCATTTTTCTCATAGCCATGAATCGAGCAGCTATCGGGGACGCGAGGTTCAACCCTTTTGAGATCCAATTGCTTGCTTGTAAATCGAAACAAAAACTGATAATCACCATCACCAATTTCGGTAATGTTGAGGTAGCCAAAATTGAGATCATGAGCGCTCACACTAACTGAAAAAAGAAGTATCAACCCTGCTACCACTTTAGCAATATGAGTAACCATCGGTTTAGTCCGTAATTTCCACTTTATAGCGCGTCTTAATGGCCTCAACCGCCTCTCGACGGCTAGCCACTCTCGTCGTTTCAATCAATTTCTTACGAATGCTCTCACGCACATCTGAAAAACTGACATCTTTTGCTGTCGACATATTGCTTAACTTCACAATATGAAAACCATAGCGACTTTTAACAGGCCCCAGCCATTGATCAAGCTTTGTTATATCAAACTTAGCCAAACCAAGACTTTCGTAAAAATCCTTTCCAAAATATTGCGCGACTTCTTTTTCTGATAATTGAGTAAATACGTTACCCAGAGGGAATGCCACACTACCTTTCGCAGAACTATGCATAGCACTGCCTGCTTTCCTCAATTGCTCGAGGTGCCTTTCAGCATCTTGCGACTGACTAAATAAAACATGATAAAGATCTACTTTGTGACTATTAGAAAAAGTCTCTTGATGCGTTAGAAAGTAGGCCTTCAACTCTTTTTCAGAAACTTTCTGTGTTGCACTACCCTCCTCTAACAAGAACTGCATCTTTTGTACCATACGTTTTTTAACAACCGCATCGCCCACGTAGAGCTGTAAGCGCCACGCTTCGCGAAACAATATTTCTGCATTAATTTCCTGATCTATGATGCTCTGAAGTTCTTCCTCAGAAGGCTGTCTCTTATGTTGCTGTACAAATTTATCCTTTTGAGCATCCACAAAGCGACTAGGCAACTGGACAATGCTGTCCGTTAAATCCTTATCGGTAATATCTGGGGTATAGAAATAGTACACCAAGGCACCAACTATACAGAAGTAAACCATGGGCTCTTTAAATAAACGCTTCAACATAAGATCCAGCCTTTTGTTAGTTTAACCAAACCCTATGGGGTGCTATACCAAATAGGTGAGCTCCAAGCCCGCTCTTGAATTGTGTCGGGTACCTTACCATCACAGCAACCATACAGCTCATGATCCGGTGCTATATCGTCACACGTTAAAGCTTGTTTCTGTAATTCTACATTGCACTGTCGCTTACTATAACGGCAGCTGTCGTTCTCCAAAACTCTTGCGTAATAAGCTGCGTTTTCGGTTTCTTCGAATTCAGGGTCTTGCCATACGGTACAAAGATTACTGTAGCCTGATCCTGTGGGTAAACAGGTATCTAGATCAACGCTAGCATCGGTAGCACCACCCACAATATCAAACACCTTTTCAAGGCTTTCTCCGCCATCTTCCCAGACTTTAATCATTTGGATACGTTGCAAGCTAGTACCGGGGTAGGATTCCAACCCTGCGTCCATTAATGCCGATACTGCAAACTTTGGTGCCTCACCGTTATAATCTTCACTATTTAGATCACCTCCCATTGGCACACCGTTATCATATCCCTGCTGTGCAAAATCTAATGACTGACACATATCGTCGTTAAGCCCCCAGCCACTGAACATTCGCAAAATAATACGGGTTCCAGAAGTCGCATAAGTCTCTCTTCGCTCCATTGCATCAAACAAAGCACCTCGGGTATTTTGCGCGGCCCATATAACAGCCAAACCACCAGGATTATAAAAACGAGTACTTTCAGCGAAATCTAAGCCGTTTGTTTTGGCTGGGGGGGTTACCCGTTGCGCAACCGTGGAGTCTGCAGTTCCATGCACTCCTTCATAATTATATTCTTCAACATCACCAGGGTTTCCATTATGGGTATCGGTACTACCGATAAAACCAAATTTAAGTGGGTTGGCACCGAGATCTACTTTAGCTTCCAGGCCTCTTCGCAAAGCACCACGTATAAAATCTGAGGGCTCAATACATCTCCCTAAAAAACCTGCCATAGGAACAATTAGGCTAGAGCATAAAGGTGTACACCGCTCACCTTCGGCTTCTTCACCCGTACACACTTTTGTTTGGACAACTTGTTCAAAATCACACTCTTCGTCGCTACTACCGTAAGGGGCCGTTGCATCTTGGAAACACTCTGAAGTTCCCTTCGCCTGAATAATCTCGGAAATTGGTTCAGAGATTTGTCGTTTAATTGCTAATTCCTTGGTGTAACCCTGGCCCCACAATGTCTCTGTCTTATACATGAGACCACCTGATAAATTTGCATTGTGGGGTATCGCAAGAACCTCACAACCTTCATTCTCATCACAGTTTTCATCGAGTAATTCCCATAGCTTCTCAGGTGTTGGCGCTTGATAATAATCGATTGGCTTATCAATGGTTTCACTACTTTTGAAAATAACATTACGGTGTAAGTTGTTATATAAAGGCGTACCAGTCCATTCATACCCCTTGAAAGCGGTAAAGCTACAATCGGTGCTACTGTCTTGTGCATCATCTGCTGCTTGTTGAATTCTATTCCAAACACTTAGATCCCTTTTTCCACATAAACCAGGATTTATCGTACACACACTTATTTCAAAAGGATACAAAGGTATCGCATTTGCAGCCAAAGAAAACAGCTTTACTAACGATCCAACCTGGTCACCCACAGCACGCCCTACACGTAGCGAAATGCAATATGGCCCATAATAAGAAAGGCTTTTCTCGGAATCATCAAAACAAACATTGGTAGCCGCTAACCACTCGGCATGATCAGTGACTGCTGCAAAATCAAGCGGTCTTTCCAGTTTCGCATAACGTGGTTCACCGCCTTTTTTTACAGGCTGCGGCATGGGCTCGCCTTTTGCGAAACGATATGCCGTTTCTGGTGTGGATTCAGTAAAGTATTGGACAGCATCTAGAGAGAGGCCTGTATGTAAATGTAAATCGCCAAAATATGGCTGATTGAGCGGCGTGTAATTCTCACAATCACCTAAAGCAACTTCTTGTATTTTTGGTGTTTCTGTTTCTTCTTTAGGTAGAGAAGCCATACCCCAGGAATTGACGCCACCCAGACAAAAAATAATTAATGTCGCACATTTCAGTATGATATGTTTCATTCCCACTCTCATTTTTATTAGTATATTAATGTATAAAATGTATGTTACCCAGCAAAGTAAAACATTGACTATGTGAACCATCAGTTAATGTTTTTTCAGCCAATAACCATCAACCTCAGCGTTTTAATAAAACCTCTAAGCATCATTCAATTGTACCAATCGATGTCTTATTGCCTTATCCATAGCACGCCTAATATTGTGCCGATCGCGTCTAATCGTGAGCCATCTAGGCAGGTCACCCTTATTTCGCTACACTAGCTATCGCATTTGGATTAAACCCAATCTAATTACAACATGGCCGATTCGCACAAAAACTGCGTAAGTCGCCAAACTCAACTTAGAGGCAGTGGCCATTGATATGTCGCCTACAATGAACCCTTCTAGAACAACAACATCCAATGCAACCACCATAGGCTCCTGGACAACGCCGATTGCACAGGCTTTAGTGCACTATCATCTTGACCCTGATCCAATTTTCGCTTCAGCCGATATCGATATTACCAAGGTACAGTCTCCAGAGGTACGTGTTCCCGTTACCAAGATGACTCGACTTTGGGAGCTGGCCGTCGATGCGACTCAAGATGAATGTTTTGGTATCACCGTAGGCGAATGTGTTAATCCCACTACGTTTCATTTCTTGGGATATACCGCACTTGCCAGTAGGAATTTCTTTGATATCGCACAAGCCATGCAATCTCAAAGTGATCTATTTACCGAAGTAGGTAGTCTAAAAATTATCGCAGAAGAAAATCGTTTTGCGATAGAAATCTTTAATAGCCAAGACGGCAAACCACTCGCTCCCCCGAGATTTGCCTGGGAAGCTTTCGATGCTTTACTCGCTGGCATGGTGTTTTTTGGCCGTCAATTTCTTCGTGTCACTATCCCATTCGAAGCCATTTATCTAGCAAGACCAGAACCCAAAAACAGTGATAGATTCAAAGCGTTCTTTCAATACCCGATACATTTCAATGCAAAATACAACAAAATCATCATCAGCAAACAAGCATGTCTAAACACGTTAACTAGTTACAACCCGCAGCTAGTCGAGATCAATACTCAACTTACAAACAACTATATAAACGAGCTAGCAGAACCTTTCTTTATTCAACAAGCCAGACAATTTATTACAGATTTAATCAAACATGGGGACATTTCACCTGAGGCTATCGCTAGCAAATTCAGCATGAGTTTACGTAATTTTCAGCGTAAGCTACAAGATCATGAGCAGTCTTATACTCAGTTACTGGAGGAAGTTCGTGAAGAGGTCGCTATTGAAATGTTGGCCAACAAAAAGTACAGCGTTAATGAAATCGCCCACATTCTAGGCTTTGCAAGTCAAAGTAGTTTTGCCCGTGCTTTTAAAAAATGGACGGGGCAGAATCCGAGCCAATACCATAAGGGAGTGTAAAGAACTATGTCTGTTTGCTAGCCCCCCGCCTAATTCTATACAACTTCTTCTAATGTTGATTCCCCCCTGCTGAGGGATTTGGAATATTGCATAATACCATCATGCAATCGGCCGTACCGTAGCAGAGCCAAATCGACTGGGTAGCTCTGATACAAACGCCAAGGCATTTTCGAACCCATTTGCGGAAATTCACTCACCGCGCGCTGTACATAACCTGATTTAAAATTCAAGAAAGAGTCTGAAGTGATATTGTTATCCCTATTTACCGGCATGGCTTTTTGTGATTGTCGCTTATCAAGATCGTTGATTACCCGACACAGGTATTCGCTGGCTAAATCGGCTTTTAGGGTCCATGAGGAATTGGTATAACCAAAAGTGAAACCTATATTCGGTAAGTCTTCCAGCATTACGCCCTTGTAATTCATTTTCTGAGTATGATCAAACCTTTCTCCATCGACAGAGATATCAATGCCTGAGAAAAATTGCAGATTCAACCCCGTCGCGGTAACGATCATATCCGATTTTATTTCATCCCCTGATTTTAACCTTATACCCGTTTCTGTAAAACAATCGATATGATCAGTGATAATGTCTACTTCACCACTTTTCACTTTACGAAAAAGGTCACCGCTTTTTACCGCGCACAAACGCTCATCCCAAGGATTATAACTCGGCTTGAAGTGCTTCATATCAACGTCTTCACCCACTTTGTTACGAATATCCGTGAGCAATACATTACGAATTTGTTTTGGAAAGGCTCGGCTAATGTAGTAGAACATTGATTGGAAGCCTACTTTTTGAGTGCGTAGAATACGATAAGCCAATTTCTCAGATAAGTATTTATTGAGGAACTTAACCTTATTATCTTTTGCAGGAACCGCAGCCATATAGGTAGGGGAACGCTGTAACATTGTGACGTGTGCAGCTTTAGCACTCATTTCCGGCACTAAGGTTACAGCGGTAGCACCACTGCCAATTACCGTTATACGCTTACCAGAATAATCTAAATCTTCTGGCCACTTTTGTGGATGGATTATCTGACCTTTGAAATCTGCACTGCCTTTAAATTCTGGCTCATGACCTTTGTCATAATTGTAGTAACCGGTACAACTAATTATAAAGTTAGCAACAATGGTTTGGTCCTTGCCACTGACCTTGTCGGTATATTGAATACTCCATTTACCTGTATCACTACCCCATGAAACCGCCTTTACACCAGCACCAAAGTGAATATTATCGGTAACGTTGTACTCGTCTGCAGCTTCTTTGATGTAGTTTAAAATAGAAGGCCCATCAGCCAGGTTGTTCTCGCTGGTCCAGGGCTTGAAGTTATAGCCCAAGGTGAACATATCAGAATCCGATCGAATGCCTGGGTAACGAAGCAGATCCCAGGTACCCCCCATGGAATCACGGCCCTCAAGTATACGATAGCTCTTACCAGGGCAGCGTTTGCTTAAATGAACAGCAGCGCCAATACCCGAAAGGCCAGCACCAATAACCACCACATCTACGGTTTCATTCTTCATCTGAACTTCTCTTTAGTTGCTGAATTGCCAACCAGTTAAGCATAGGGGGACAAATTAAGTCAACCGACTTAATGTGAGTCATGTGATTTAATCTAAGATTAACACTATTAGGCAAGCTTACCGCTGGCCTAATAATTCCGGCATCGAAAGTTCGATGCCAGCGTTACCCTTAGAAGCTCAAGTTAGCGCTGAATACAAATAGAAACACTCCAAATACCACCGCATATAAGATCCCTTTTGAATGGAGATATAAAAAATTATAGTGAGGCTAATCACGCATAAACAACAAAAGAGAAAAATAGTAAAATAACATGGCAAACAACGCTAAAAACAACACCATTTGGAAATTATTTCCCTCTCTTTCATTGTCTGGATATTTTATCTTTGCCAAATTTAGCGTTGGTTGTATTTTTGATTCCAAATCTAACTCATAGTTCTTATCATGACCTGTTTGTGCATAAGAAACCCCGGAGAAAAAACAAGGTAACACAAACAAGGTTGCACAAAGCAGGTATCTAAAACAGTTGATTAACTTCATGTTTCCTCCCCTTGGCCCGTATAGTAATCTAGGTTTTTATGACGTTAAATTTCTTTACACGTCATTGACTGACTTAATGCGTAAGTTGCAAATTGCGGTACCCAGTGACCATAGGCTCCGTAATTACTGCTGCTATTGATATGAGTCTTTTCAATTTCTGTAACATGTTCGCTGATCGCCGTCTTAAATCGAGGATCATCACTCACTTGAGCCGCCCAGCTTAATCCCCATACTCTTGAAGGGTTCATTCCAAGCTGATGCGCAGAACTAGTACTCGTTATCACTTGCAGGTCAGCGTCGCTTATTACTTGTTGATCAAGCCAACTTTCCAGCGCGAGAGGATCTCTTAGACCTAGCAAATGAGCCCAGTTTCCCCATAAGGAAAAAAAGTCTGATCGGGTGAAGTCTATAGCAAGATTAACCTGTGAGTCGTACGTCAAATAATACGCATCTACCTGAGCATTCACCCACGACTCGCCTTCCCCATCATTACGATGCTTATAAAAGCGAAGCAACTGAGTTAATGCCCAGGTATGGTTTTTATACTCTCGTATCCGTGGGTCTATAACGCGATTAGAGAGATATTCACGCAAAGAAGACGCCATATCGTCTGCCATAGCCTCAACAGCACCGTCATCAACAAGACGTTCATATTCAATGGCGAGTGCGAGGAACCAAGATCTGCCATAAGGCATCTCGAACGATGGACGTGACATCATATATGCCCTTTCATCGTCAAGGGCCGAACTTTGAAGGCGCGCAAGTATACTATCGGCCTCTGGTGAAATTGTTTGTTGATGATTGCTAGCGCGCAGTACAGCCCAGTGAGCGTGAACAGCTGAGTGCCAATCTATGCAACCATGAAAAAGTTGATAGCTTGTATCGTCACGCTGCAAACAGGACCATGCTGAGTCTGCGTACACATCTAGTCCCAGCGCGCCAAAATCTACCGGTGATTGTTGAGCAGGAGAGATACATCCAACTTCCCCCTCAAAATAAAATTTTGCCGTTATTTTTTTAGTTGATCCTACTGCCACTATACAAGTGCCAGAAATGAAAGCGTCATCCTCTCCATTAATGCATTTTTTATCCGCGTCATCGAAACCAACAAATGTGTACCCTTGATCTTCGACAGCAGTTAAAGTGACAACTTCACCGGTATTCTTATAGTCATATTTGCAACTGACCTCTGGGCAGTCAATAAACCCATCACTTGAGGTAACGGAACCACCAATGTCGCCATCTATTTCGACCGTTAAATTACATGCGCTTAAACCAAAACATATCGCAATACTGAACACAATTCTTATTGTTTTTTTGTCCATGATCAATTACGCTTCCAGCCTCTTGCCTATAACGTGATACAAAACAAGGCCTGGTTGATTCCAGGCCCTGTATGATTGACAACTGTTAGATTTCTGACTTATTTAGCCTCACCGTAAAATGCGGTTCCATAAGCTATACCCAGTGTTACAACAGGCTCTTCTGACGGCTCTACGTCGATGACTTCGTAGCTAGAAACCAAAGTGCTCTCTCCCGTTTCAGTATTAGTGGTATAAATATCCGTTCCCGCAACGCTGTACAAAGCACTTTTATTATAAGAAAGTCCATAAGCAGGTTTGATCCCCATAGAACCCACTTCAGACCCTGATCCATCCACGGTATCCAATATAACAAGTGAGTCATCCTCACCTGCTACAGATGAACTCATATATAGATCGCCATCAACAAAGGCGAGATCACCTGACGACTGATAGTTTGTTCCACCATTGCCTAACACGGTGCTAACACCCGTAGTGACATCTATGGTGTACAGTCCACCCCACGCAGCATAAAGCGTATTATCCACATCAAACACCAATGAGTTTTTAGCACCGGTTCCATCGTTATGGGTTCCAATTAGCGTTGGTACCGCTGTCACTCTATCAATGGAGTACAAATCACCAAATGTAATTCCATATAAGTTACCTGCTGAATCAAAAGCGATATCGGTCATTACCGTTCCCATTTCTCCGACAACGGTTTGTTCACCCGTGCTAACGTTTACGTATCCCAGTACACCTGCATTATCAGCTACCCAAATACTTTCGCTGTCAGTGCCTGGTCCACCACCACACCCAGCTAACGTTAAAGCAGCAGTCAATGCTATAGCGCTATACGCTTTTGTTTTTATTTTTTTAATGCATATAAAGATTTCAAAGTTGACATTTCTATTACCCTTCTTTTGTTTTTATGATGGATTATTATTTATTGTTATAATTAAATGTGTATTCGTGATTACCTACGAAAGGTAATACGGTAGAGCTATTCAATATGAGATGATTGTATTAACGAATGATTACGCTGTTTAGCTTAAAAACTGACAACGCATCTCAAAAAATGAATACATAAAGCCTATTTATTTTGAGACTGCTGAACCAGATCCGATGACGCCAACCATTCATTCATTTTACGCCAATCCAGAACCCCCCGAATTTATCGACAATGATCCGTAGAAAGTTCAAGTTATTAAACGTCATTATTGCTACATTGGTAGGTGTAAAAAATATTCTAATCGCAACAACACCTTCGGTGATGCCTGTATGCAGATCCATGAAAACACACCAATTCAACCGGGTAACTATACACGAATATTTGTTACTCACGCGGTACAAAAAGGGGCATGCAGAGAAGATTTGCTTTCCGCTGCAGGTATCAATGAAGCTTTTTTTGATAAGAATGAGGCTCATATAAACTTCACGCAATACCGAAAATTATATAAGAAAGCAATAGAGACGGTCAGCGACCCTTCTTTGTTTCTTTCCTACGGTAAGAGCCTCGGCTTCGCGGGACATCACGGGCAATTAGGTACTGCTGTTTTCAGTAGTTCAAATTTTGAAAGTGCATTACTTAAAATAAGAAAGTATATAAAAATACTTGCCGTCACCTATGATTTTAACGTGACCTTTACTGGCGCTGATGCCACGATTCTAATTGACTCAAAAATACCCGATAAATCGCTTTATATACACGAAATAGAACAGTTTATTTCTGGGATGTTCTACTGCATAGAAATAATGCCTAATATGAAATCTAATATGAAAGCGGTTCACTTGGCATTTCCAAAACCCAGCTATTCCAATGCCTATCATGAAATATTTGGAGATATTTGCCAATTTGACTGTAAAAATAACGAGATCGTATTTTCCATTAAAGAACTGAATAAATATTGGATACAGGGTAATCCTGCATTAGAGAAAATTGCAACCAAACACTGTGAAGAAGCCTTTAGTCAACTTGAGACTTTACCATTGCTCAGTCACCGAATACTAAAAACATTAAGCAACCATGTTGACAGAATACCTAAACAAAGCGAAGTTGCTCGACTATTAGGCGTATCCATAAGAACAATGGTGCGTTATCTAGAGCAAGAAAATACCAGCTATATGGAAATTGTAGACACGTTACGAAAAGATAGAGCGCTTGTTTATCTAAACACACCTTCTTGGAGCGTAGAAGATATTGCAGGTATGCTTGGATATAGTTCAGCATCAAACTTTAGTCGTGCATTTAAAAAGTGGACCGGCGAGCCCCCTTCAAATTTCCGTGAATCGCAGCAATGCTAGGTTTCAATCTCTTCCAACACATCTACCTTTTTACATTCCTGAGGTGCCAACATGTGGATTAAGGAATGCTTCTTAGAGCGCCATATATCTGTAGGCCTAACGCCGCAAATCTCCTTAAATACGCGAGAGAAATGTGCGGAATCCGAAAATCCCGCGCTAATTGCTGCTTCCGTTAAACGCATCCCTCCCGCCATTTTTGCAGCCACAATGAAGAGTCTTTGCCACAGCCTATATCTTCGAATAGGTACACCCGTTGCTTCTTTAAATAGCTGGCTTAGATGGGAAACAGAAAGACCTAATGTTTCTGCAATTTCATCAACAGAGACATTGTCTGCGGCATTCTCTTTAATAATACCCACCGCCATTTCAATACGTTTATCCGATTTTATATTGCAGTTGGGAAGCGGCTTTCCGATCCAGTCATTAAGTTCATTTAGAGCGGTTTTTGCAGATGCTTCAGAGGAGAATATCAAATATGCTTTTTTTAGCACATTGTGTTCATCAGGAATTCCACTATAAATGCTTGGCTTTCCATTAAAGCTTATCTCTCTATTCATTTTAGGCTTTAGTGTTGCTAGATCTTTACCCAAATCATCAAGGTAACACACCGCTAGAATCGAATTATTGGTGTTGATTACGGATTGAGTGCCAGCAGGAATGAGGAAACTACGACTGTGATAACTTACGTTTTTATCCCTATCGACTAATTCAAGTGATCCATCTAACGACATAATAAGGATAGACGGACCGTTTAACTGCTCTAGAGAATAGTCCATTCGGCTTAAATACATTAGGCGCTGTTCTGACAAATATAGGATGGCTCTATTTTTGTGTGGTTCAATAATCATGTGACTTATTCTCTAGTGATTATTTTTTGTTTTAATTATGTTATGAGTTAAATCACCACAAATTCAGCCAACAAACAGACCAAAAGCGACATTACATAGAATAACCGGTCTTTTAGTGTCAGGGTTTATTGATTAGCTTTACAGATGTCTATAAATGACAATAAATTGGCAAGAAGTATCCCCCCTATTCTCTTAAGATAATGCCAGACTTCACAAATAGTACATCTCGAGATCGCGATGTAAAAAGTGTCATTTTTACGGAAATAATATTATGAAAAGCAAGAATAGATTTATGGATATTAATCCTATTAAAGGTTTTGATGGTGATATTAGATATCTTGAAATCACCCATTCTAAGATCCCTTTACTTACTAACATAGTAAAAACTAGTAAAGAAGTAGACTGTGCATTGTCTATAGCAGCCCAACACTCGACTAAATACGATGCCTGCCAAAAGATTTAGTCGAGGTTCAATGTCGAATTAAGAAACATCTCAGATACCTAATATTTTTTCTTGTTACGATTGGTAAAAACCAGCGTCCTGCAATATTCTAAGCCGTTGTATTTTAACGATTATTATTCGAGGATAAAAATTTCAGCAGTTGGTTAACCCAAAACTCGGTATATTTCACTCTAAATATAGATATAATTTCACCTGAATCACAATCCCCTGATCGTATATAAAAATAACAGCTTTAAAGGCAGTTACGATAATGGAAAATTCTCAGTTGAAGTTCCCTACCATACTGTTTCAATTCCTTGACAGTTTTTTTGAATCTCGCATATTGGGTAATTACACACTCGACAACTTATTATCTGACATTGGGATAAATGAAGATAATTTCAGAGATCCGAAATTCTTCCTAAATGAAAATCAATTTTCATTGATGCTGAAACTCCTAGAAAATGATCTAATACAAGAGCCTGCAGCAATCTGTGTTTTGCGCCATGTATCTATTAACCACATGGGACTAGGAGGTATCGCTGGCATGACAGCCTTCAGTCTAAAAGAGTCACTTGATACTGTACTAAAATTTCATACACTCATCATGCCTATGATAGATATGACGCTGGATGAAGACACAAAAAACTTTAATGTTATCGCAAGTATGTCTTGTGATTTTAATCAGTACAACCCTCTAATCATCGAGCTCTGCTTAGGTGCTATGAAACAATTTTCTGACGAGGTAACGGGGAAAAACCTCCCATTTACTCTTGAGTTTTCTCACTCTCCTATCTGGGGAAAGGATACAAACAAAACGATAGCGTTTTATAAAGCCTACTTTAATTGCGATGTTAAGTTTAACTGCAATCGATCAGCGTTGATAGGAAACGCCGATATGATCCGCAATCAGCATTTAACGCAGCCAAATCGAATCCTCCATGAATCAACAAAAAATATTCTGCAAAATCAGTTGAACCGACTGAACACACAAATATCCTTAGCCACCAAAGCAAAGAAGCACCTTGAAGGAGCTGCTGCAATTGACAAATACCCCGATCTAAACGACTTGGCTGATGAACTGAACATGAGCCCAAGATCGTTATCAAGAAAACTCGCGAAAGAAAATATTCAATTTAAATCACTCTCCAATAACGTTCGCTTTAATAAAGCAAAAACGTTATTAATGAATTCTAATTTACCCCTGAATCGAATCGCTACGCGGGTTGGTTATAGCAAAATCGAAACATTTGCCAGAGCCTTTAAAGTGCATACCGGTATGACACCCAGTCAATGGAAGCTAATGTCAGAAAAACGAGCGTAATTAACATTTAGGCTCCCTCTCTGAAACACCACAATAATGGCCAATCAACTGTAAAATGCTGAAATCCCAGAGAAGAATTCAATGAAAAACCGAAAGGATCTACGGTTTCCAATCATCATGTTTCAATTCTGGGACTCGTATTTCGAATTAAAATACGACAAAGAGACGTTTAAAAGAACGCTCGATATGCTGTCTATTACCGAAGATATGTTCAGAGACCCAAATTACAAATTGGATGGAAATCAATACTATTCAATCTTGGAACTTCTTCTAAAGGAGGACCTAAACGAACCCCCATCGTTACATACCCTACGACTAACTAGCATGAACAACATGGGTATGGCAGGGTTCGCAGGTATAACGGCAGTTACACTTAAAGACGCGTTGAATATTGCTTTATCTGCATACAAATACTTTATGCCCGCAGTAGAGCTTAACTTAGATAACATAGGTGGTCAGTACCAACTCGGCATCGAAATGGCATCAGATTTCGATCGATTCAACCCGTTTATTATTGAGCTTACATTGGGCGCCTTTAAACAGTTCGCTGAAGAAATCGTTGGTGAACAAATCGAAATAAAAATTGAATTTAGCCATTCACTAACATGGGGTGACAATAAGGATATTGCAGCACAACACTATAGCAAGTATTTTAAATGTGATGTTATTTTCAATGCGCCTAAATCCAGACTCACCGCCAATATAAAAACCCTAGAAAAAAAATCAAAAAAACCCAATCAAGTTTTACATAAATACGCCCGGGAGGTACTGCATAAAGAGCTTGACAAGCAAAAACATCAACCTGCTTTTACAGAAAAAGTAAAACATATTCTAGAGTTAAATACTGATAATGACGTAATACTAAACTTATCCCAGCTAGCCCAGCATCTGAATATCACATCAAGAACCCTATGTAGGAAACTGGCTAAAGATAACACTCAGTTTCAAACACTATTAAATAAAGTGCGCTTCGAAAAGGCTAAAAAGGAATTACGAAAAGGTGATGCATCAATAAAATCATTAGCGCTAAATCTTGGTTTTAGCAATAGTGAATCATTTTCCAAAGCTTTTAAGGTGTATACCGGACATTCTCCAAGCCAATGGAAGGAGAACATCAAATAATTAGATGCATACAAAACCTAAGCGTACTCCCCCTCTATCTCCTATTCCATCGCCCCTGCTCTTTTGATATTCATCGACCACCTTTATTAGAAACGCTTTTTCGACAATCTATAAAACGCTTAAGAACTCAAGTAGATCCCCAACCTCTTGTGAGGTTAATTCCAACGGTCGGATATCTGTATCCTTTGAAGCGATATTTGGAGCCCCTTCATTATAATCCTCAACCACTTTACGCAATGTCGCAATACTGCCATCGTGCATAAAGGGCCCAGTCATTCCAAGTCCACGCAACGTCGGTACTTTAAACAGCTTATGATCCCGATCTCGTCCTGTCGCATCCGCTCTGCCAATATCATTATTTGACGTAAGACCATTATTTCGGAAACTCTCATCAGTAAAATTTCTTCCCGCATGGCAACCACTACAGCGGGCTTTGCCTTCAAACAAACCAAGGCCACGACGCTCTTCATCACTCAACATCGATAAATCCCCCTCTTTAAACTGATCAAATCGACTTTTAGGTGAGAACTGAGTTGCTTGAAAACTTGCCAGTGCAAGCGGGAAGTTTTTTGCATCTGGCAGCTCACCAAACACTGATTCGAAGCGATTAGTATAATTACCTTCGGAACGTAATCGTTGTACCGCTTCCGATATTGGCAAATTCATTTCGTGCGAGGCTGCCACTGGAATTAATGCTTGTGTATCCAGCGTGGCCGCCAAACCGCTCCAACCCTGAAAACTCGAGAACAAACGATTCACCAACGTAGGTGTATTTCTGGTACCCGCATCGGTAGGTTCATCACCTTGCGCAACGGCCCGTCCGTCAGTAAATGCACGACCAAGTTCATGGCAGGTTGCACAGGAAGTGGTACGTTGCTTCGACAGAATAACATCAGAAAATAGGTCCTCGCCTAATGCTGCAGCCACCATACTGAATCGGTTAACGTCCGTTGCATGTTTACGTAGAGAAGATAAATGACTAGGAATTATATTTGCCAACTCATTGTTAGCCGATTTATTAATCCTAACATTAGCATTGTGAGCAATCTCGTAACGGCTTCGCGCAACGTTCGAGATTTTAAACTCATCTAAAATCATCAAGCCATCTGAGCTGTCTGGGCCAATGCGCACTCTGCCCGAGGTTCGTAAAGTACCAAACCCATCGGCAATACGGCTTGCAACTTGATTGCCATTCACCAATAAAATCATTTTTTGATCAAGAGGGTTATAGCTAAACGCTACGTGCACCCATTGATTGGTACCAATACTTGATCCACTTAATTGAACACTCTTACCCGATTGGTCCTCAATACGCGCGGTTAGTGTAGTCGCATTACTCAAATACACTTCAACACCATTTTGCATGTCAAACAGCTGAACTTTACCGCTGCCCGATTGCAATTTTCGGATATAGAAGTCCACCGTTACACCGTCTTGCAAGCTATTCCACCCTCTATTCCGATCCACCTGCAAATAGGTATTGGAGCGGAAATAAATCCCCTGCCCATAACGCCCGACAAGTTCATCATTGCCGTTATATTCAATGGGAAATTTTGCACCAACTAGAGAAGCATTATTAAAATTGCCTGACGTGTCGTTGGTGTCGTTGACTTGATAGTCCCCTCCTCTGTTTATTTGTTCATTCATACCCAGGTACATGAGGTAATTACCGTCAAGGTAATCATCAAAACTTACTTCCATATAATCATTGGTATTAGAACCAAACATTGGATAACTTGGACCACTTACTGAATAAGGAATAGCAAGATTTTCTACATCTTTATAAGGCGACCACATAGTGGTAAATGCCCCTGGGGATGATAAAAACAATTTGGATGTTGAGTAACGATTGCGATTAATTGGGCCATCGATATGGCGGAAAGTCCAGCCCGTCCAACGCCCAACAACAGTGGTTCCCGTGCGCCTTGCACTCATGTTCTCGCGAGATGATTGATAGAACAGCTCTGAGCCGTCATGACTAATCCAGGGATAAGCACCTTTAACCAATTCATTGCGTCCGAAATCATTGCCAGTGGCATCCAATAAGGGCTTTTCTGCTATTGGAAAACGAACAGAAAATGGTACGCCAGAGACATCTTTATTACGATCATCGTAATACATATTGGCAATGGATTTCGGTGTGCTCCATCCAGTAGTCGCCCCAGAGGTCTGATTCCACCCATACATCAGATTATCGATTCTACCATTGTTATCTGGGTGGCCTTGGCAAACAATCAAACGGCCATCTATTGTCACCGAAGGCTCAATACACCTAAAATCTGCTCCGGCCTGTGTTCTTAATCGAGCGAAATCACTGGTAAAGTCTGCTCGTGCCACTTGCGCATTACGTGTATTCGCGTTGCTAACAATAAACGTTGCTCGCCGAACCCCCATTTGATCGTTATCACCATTGCGTGTGGATGTATGATAAATCAACGACTTATACGTACTATAAGCACCGTCAAGCCGGTAAGAACCACTTGAGTTAGACGGATATGGATTATCTCCAGACACGCCTGGATCTGGAACAACGGCAATCCAGTTGTGGAGCATATCCGTAGCATCTTCCTCTCTTTCTAATATAACCGTACTACCAAACGCTCCTTGGTTTAAAATAGGCGTGCCGTCATTATTTTGCCCAATACGCTCAGGTCTAAAAGCAGCGGCCCACCAACCTCCTTTGCGTTTAATAACGAATACTCGACCGTCCCAGGTTTCCGAGTGCCCGTTTCCATTAAAATTTGTGTCTATATGCTTGGGAAAGGCCCTTTGTCGACTGTCATTGAGGGAATACAACGCTGCGCTTGGCGAGGAGAATTGACCTGTACTGCTAGCATCCCCGCCATTTCCTCCTGTATCTCCACTGTCGTTAACCGCCCATACCGCTGCATCACCCGCATAAATTACAAGAGAACCACCGTTATTAAGCACAAGCCTCGTTGCCCCGCTCTCGCTGGTGTTACTTGACCAAAGTGCCGAACCCGATGAGGACCGGAGAACTAAGTTTCCATCGCCTTGAAACCTTAAGCGAACAGCTCCTTGCCCATTGGTACCAGTAGACCAGAGAGCGTCTTTCGTATCCCAATCACGCAACACTACATTGCCATCCCCCTGCAGATAAAAGCGATACCGGCCATTAGTAGACTCAAGGTACTCATCGTTATTAAGCTGCTCATCAGCCTGCAGACTATTGCCACTCGTTGGTGTATCAGCACCACAATTCAAGTAGTAGTCAGCGGAAGCAATATTACCTATGGTATCCTCCCAATCGTAGGTGATTTGTACGGTTCTTAATACGCTTGGTCCTGTCTCGTCTCCACAGGCCAGTAGGATCTCGCCCGCAGTTACCGGACCCTGAATCCGTTGAGTGGAACCTCCATCACAAGTTCCCCCGCTCCAGACGGGAGTCGTACCATCAGTGGTATAACACACGGATGTAGTGTTCGTTAATTTCTGCACGATAACTGTTCCAGAATTTCCGCTAAACTGGAATCCGGTTTCAAGATTAAAAACATCAGTAGGTGGCGAACAAGCAACAGTAAAAATAGCCATTAACACGACTAAAGAACTACGATTAACGTTTGATTTATTGAGGCCAAGGAACATAAATCGAGCCAACTTAGACGTACCTACTTGTTTATACATCATGAGGTTTCTCTTCTTATTATTCGTTGAACGTCTACAACTTAGAGCAAGCTAGCTGTGGCCTTCAACATTTTTAATTATTAGTGGTAACTACAACAAACTACCACATTGTCACCTTTATGAGCTTGAATCATCTGATGATTTAGCTGTTTTTTGAGGCTACGAATGACTCTATTCAATGGCCGTTTTTAGTCGAAGCCCATCAATTCGTTCAAGAATATTCCATTGTTTTTTGTTAATTTTGAAACTAATTAACGCGGTTAATCTATAGATTCCGCAAGCCTTCTTTGCTCAAAATAATAATAAGTCTTAGCGGAGTACACATCATTAACTCATTAACACGAAAAGCATTAGCTGTTGGTGCTATAACAGCAGCATTGACTGGGTGCAACCTCGGTAAAATCAACTTAACCATTGAAATACACGGTAACGGCAGTGTTATTTCTGATGACGAGCACATCAACTGTCCGATTGATGCTTGCACTTTCGACTACCAATACATGGTTAACTCGGGAGTTTACACCGAGGTTACTCTGTCGGCGACACCTGAGGATGGCTATGCGTTTACCGGTTTTGGTGAGGATTCTGCTTGTATTAATAGCGACTCCTTTGAAACTGCCACTTGCGTTATAATAGCCGATGCCTCCAAAACGGTGGTCGCTATGTTCACTGATCCAAACACTGTTGAAAACTGGTCTGACCACTTCCACCAACGGCAGTTTCAAACCCAAGAGTACCTTCTCGCGAAGCAGGAACAGAGTTTAGAGGCGCAAATGTTGCGATTTAAATACAATACAGGTCCCCTGCACACACCCGCATTTGATGCAGCAGAAGCAAAACTTACGGCAAGAGAGGACACCGCGGATTTCAGAACCCCTGCTTTAATTCGCATGCTTTATCAATATGCAGACTCACCTCTGATGACGGAATCGCTTTATCAGCGCATAGAAAATCTTTTGTTAAATTTCAAATACTGGCCAGATGAACCAGGCAACGACCCTATGATAATGTGGAGTGAGAATCATCAGGTGTTATTTTTATCTGCGGGGTTCCTGATGGGACAGCAATACCCCGATGATATATTTACGAATAGCGGGATGACTGGAACACAGTTAATGGATAAAAGCCGTCGTCTGTTAATGCGCTGGTTCCGTTTGCGCGCAAAAACGGGGTTTTCAGAGTGGCATTCCAATACCTATTATGAAGAGGATCTTGGCCCCTTAATCACCTTGATCGATTTTTCAGAGGATGCAGTGATTGCGAAGAACGCCGAAGCCGCTGCAAATATAATCTTCCTAGACATGGCTCTTTACTCGCATGATGGTGTTTTTGGCGGTAGTCATGGGCGCACCTATCCATCGGAAATGACCAGCCCACTCACAGAAGGAACCTCAGGGACGTCCTATATAGCCTTTAATCAAGGACCTTTTCGAACGCGTTATGGACTTTCAGCCTATCAACTTGCCTTGACTGAAAAATTTGTTCCTGCAGCAGCCATTATGAAATTAGGAAGAAAGCAGGAGCTCACTCAGAACGAAAATATACCAAAAATCACTGCTGTCCCACAGTTTGACATAAAAAAGGCCTAATTCTCGATAAGTGTTACAATACAAGTGCGAACAAACAACGTAATACAAAAGGAAAATTAGGCCTTGGCACATAATAA
>MAAB01032359.1_pt1 | contig 26360 bp, 4 predicted proteins | sample 1115991 | NCBI WGS metagenome assembly MAAB01 (sample SAMN04961124, study PRJNA320927) | seawater metagenome | isolation source: sample BD02T18 sea water enriched with oil for 18 days | place: USA:Gulf of Mexico | collected 2013-07-27
CAATAGGCAAAATCAACATACTGAATATTAACAGGTGGCAATGTATTAGCCTCCCCCGAAACACTTGTTGCATATAAGGAGGATAGTTCTCTGACCATAACCGCGGCAGACCAGCCATCAGAAATAATATGGTGCATCGCTATCATTAGCACATGTTTGTTGTTTTCTTGGCTAACCAGGCCCGCTCTGAATAAAGCGCTTGAGGTTAAATCGAATGGGTCATCCACAAACGCGGTAAAGACCTCTTCAATCGCACTGCCTTTCAATGTGTGAAATTGTAAGCAAAACCCAACATCTTGATGAATAGTTTGCGACGGTATGCCGTCGATTTCAGAAAATGTTGTTCTTAGGGATTCATGACGATTTATCAGCTTTTTAATAGCTTGCTGAAGAGCGTCTACATTAAGCTCTCCTGAAATTTCTAGTGCTGTCCGAATATGATAGGCGGTATTTCCAGGCTCGAGTTGGGCTAAGAACCACATACGCTGCTGCGCATACGAAAGAGCCAAATCACCATCTCTTGAAACAACAGGAATGATATCTTCTTGTTTTGTCGCCGCTTGTACACTCGGTAGAAACTGAATTAATTCTGATTTATTGGCTACAATTTCATCTTTTAGTGCTTTGGTCATAGCACCTTTTGGCGCTTTTAGTTTTAGCTGTCCATCATCAACCCATACTTTTATTCCGGCACTATTAAGTTTTGAAACAATATCGTAGACCGTCATAAAGTAAATTCCTCAAATTCATCATCGTCATCCTCACAGCCTTCAATTTCGGAACCGGTCTGCTCGCCGTTGAGGCTCACTTCAGGAGACGGCATCACTACCGCAATAATTTCCGCAACGGTAGCGATTGTTGTTGCTTCAAATAGTGTACGCAAACTAATATCAATTTCCATTTCTTCTCGTATTCTAGATACCACTTGAGTGACCAACAAACTATGGCCGCCGAGATCGAAAAAATCATCAGTGACAGATACTCGCGTTAACCCCAATACGTCTTGCCATATATCAACCAACTGCTGTTCGATAGCATTTTTAGGCATAACATATTCATTGCTGTCATAACAAAACTCATCCGGTTCTGGCAGCTTTTTCTTGTCCACTTTGCCATTGGCATTTAATGGTAAATCGGTAATAAACACAAAAGCCGCAGGCACCAAATAATCCGGCACACGTTTTTTCATTTCACTTTTCAAGGAGTGAACCGAAAGATCAGCGTCAACTTCCAACAACACATAAGCCACCATGTGCTTATCGCTTTGTTGGTTCTTTTTCACCAAAACACACGCATTGCTGACACCAGGGATAACGTTAAGGTGGTTTTCAACTTCACCTAACTCTATGCGAAACCCTCGAATTTTAACTTGATCATCGATACGCCCTAATATTTCTATATTTCCATCACCTAAATATCGACAAACGTCACCGGTTCGATATAGATTAGTGCTAACTAAAGCGCTAAATGAACTTGATTCATAAGGGTTGGACATAAAAAACGAATTCGTCAATTCGGCTTGATTGAGATACCCATTCGCAACACCAAGCCCTCCCACATATAGCTCACCAGGAACACCAATAGGAACAGGACGTCTCATCTCATCTAGAATATAGGTTGTGGAATTCGCAACGGGTTTACCTATAGGTACGTTCAACGCAGACTCATCAAGCGTTGTTAGGGGGAAATAAGTAGAAAAAGTAGTATTTTCCGTCGGCCCATAGACATTAACAAGGTGTTTGGGGCATGCCTTCCCTTCTTTATCGTACAACACTTGCCGCACCTGCTTTGGATCCGCATTTTCTCCACCAAACAACAACGTATCTACGTTCGCAAAGATATCCACTTTCTGTTTAGTCAACAAATTAAACAATGCAACCGTGAGGAACATCGCCTTTATATTCTTTTTTCCTAAAACTAGATAAAACTTTTCAGGGTCCAACAATGTGTCGTTATCAAACCCTACGACTTCACCTCCATTTAGCAACGCTCCCCAAATATCAAACGTTGCGGCATCAAAGGATACATTTGATAAGTGTGCAACGGTATCACCTGGAAGTATTTCGACAAAGTTGGTATTGATCACCAATCGAGATACCGCTTTCTGTGAAACACAAACCCCTTTTGGTGTTCCTGTAGACCCGGAGGTATAAATAACGTAAGCCAGATCAGACGAACTGGCAGGAACATTCGGGTTATTGGAATGTTCTTGTTGCACTGCATTAGAAAGGTTCGCTGACAGCGTTTCCCAGACTAATAGCGTAGGTTGTGCATCGGTGTTCAGATTCAGGTTTAAGCTTCTAATTTTAGGTTCATCGATACCACAGGTGATCAAAACTGACGCTGCAGTATCAGATAACATATAGACAATTCGATCCTCTGGGTAGGATGGATCAATCGGAACGTAAACACCACCGACTTTCAAAACCGCTATTGTAGATATGATCATAGAAAGCGAGCGACCCATTACCACAGCCACTTTATCACCAGGAACAACACCAGAGGATATAAGCCCATGCGCCACCTGGTTTGAAAACACATTGAGCTGTTGGTAAGTCAGTCGTTCTTCACCAAAAGATACTGCTGTATATTCAGGATAGCTTTGTACTTTTTGTTCGAACAGGTCAACCAAAGAACATTCAGACGGATACGCTATTTCAGTTTCATTCCATTCTGTTGTTACCTGTAAAACCTCATCCTTTGTTAACCATGGTAAATCTTGCAGCAGCGTGTCGGGCTGACTAGCCACGCCCTGCAGCATAACAATCAAATGCCCAAGCATTCGTTTAACATCAGCCTCATCAAACAAACTATCATTATATGACATCTTGAAGGTAAGCTTATCCCCCGGAATAACAATTAGCGTTAACGGATAATTTGCATGTTCAACGAGGGTAACTTCCGTCAATTTAATGGGGAGGTAATCAAAAAAACTTTGATCCATTGGGTAATTTTCAAAAACAACAATAGAATCAAACAAGGCTTGTTTGCTAGATACTTCTGATACTGACTGGACATCAACCAATGGCACATGTTCGTAGCGGCGCATTTCTACTTGCTGTTGCTGCAAGCCTTTTAACCAAGCAGAGAAAGGCTGGTCAGCGTCAATCTTAGCTCTTAATGGCAGTGTATTTATAAATATACCCACCGTTTGTTCTACATCCCGTAATTCAGCCGGGCGCCCTGATACCGTTGTTCCAAAAACGACATCGTGCTCTCTTGAATACCGACTGAGCAAGAGAGCCCAAGCACCTTGCACAATGGTATTTAATGTAAGGTGATGGTCGTGAGCAATCTTGTTTAAATTTTGAAGCGTATCTTCATCTAACACAACAAGAGACTCTTTCCACGTAGCATGAGTTGATTCTTGAAGAGGGATCGTTTTCATTTGAGGGAAAGCATTGGGAGCACTAAAACCAGCCAAATATTCTCGCCAATAGGCCTCTGCTTCAAGCTTAGGTTGCACTGACAACCAGCGAATGAAATTCTGATATTGTGGGACCGTACCTGATGGTAATGAATTTCCATTTAGCAGATCAGAGTAGGTTTGCATCACTTCACCCAATACCAAAGGTAATGACCAACCATCAAGCAGGATATGTTGAAATGTCCAAACCAGTCGTTGCTCTTGGTTTGGTAATATAAACCAAGAGAAACGGAACAACCCTGGGTCTGAAAACTCAAAACCTTTTGCCTTATCAGCGACGAGCCACTTAGGAAATGTCATGTCTCCGTCATCCTGAGACCAATCGTATACGTCAATATCAACATTAACGTTATCGAACACAACCTGAATTGGTTTTTGAACACCCTTATAAATAAACGCAGTACGCAGAATATCATGTCTTGCAACAACTCGTTGCCATGCTTTTGTCAGTATCTCAAGATCAATGCCACCGTCGACTTGTAGCTCCATTTGATCAATATAGAATGCTGACTCAGGCTGATACACACTGTGAAATAACATCCCTTCTTGCATTGGGCTTAACGGATAAATAGATTGAATATTGCCAACCGCAAAACCATCGTTTTGCTGCAACACCGTCTTAACCATATGATCAAGCCCCGCTTGATCAACCTGAATCAAGGGCACATCAGATGGCGTTATCCCCTTATTCTCTTTCACTAAACAATGTTTAATTAACGCCGATAGGCAATCAATATACTGACCAGCAACTCGAGAAATAGTAGCCTCATCATGCATGTCGGCATTGTACGACCAAAATGCCTTGAACACTCCGTCTTCAACTCGACAGTTTATATCCAGCAGGTGCTGCCGATTTAACCTCTCCCCGCACATATCACCAACAGTCTCGTTGGTTGGGTAGGAGCCGTGACCCTGGTTAACTATATTATCCAACTGCCCAAGATAGTTAAAAACAATTTCAGGGGTTGGTACCGATGTTAACTGCTGACTTATCTCTTCGTCGGCCAAGTAACGTAAAAGCCCAAAACTAAAACCACCCTCACCCTCACCAACTTGCCTCAATTGCTCTTTGACGGATTGAATCACTGCCCCATAACTGTTTGAATTCGCAAGGTCTACCCCGCCCAATTCAAGCAACACAGGAAAGACACTAGTAAACCAACCCAATGTGCCGGTAACATCCACTGCCGTTGATATGTTTTCACGGCCGTGACTTTCTAATTGAAGATAAACTTTATTCTGAACATCAAGGTTTGTTGAATCGAGTAAAGATCCGCCCTTTTTGACGCCAGATGCCCATTGGCTAATGGTCATTGCTAATGCAGACAAAAGAACATCTTCAATATCTGTTCTATAAGCACCATTTACTTGTGATAATAACTGTTTCGTTTGATCTACATCTAGTGAAGCAACATGTTCCTTCATTTGACCGTAGGTATTCTCCGTACAATGGTTATCCTTAGGTAATACAGTGAATCCCACATTGCTCAGCGAACGCCAATATTCGAGCTTGTCTAGCACAACATCCGTTTTTGAATATTCTAGGAGAGCATTTCCCCACTGCTGGATAGAGGTTGTTTTTAATCCAAGATCAATGTCTTTCCCAACGGCTATATTGGCCAAACCGACATTAATGTCATCCATCAATATACGCCAGGAAACCACATCAATAAGCAAATGATGTACAACCAACAATAAACGATTGTCTTGGCCGCTTGGTGTTTCTATAAAACCAATGGATACTAGGCCACAGTTATCGAATTCAAAGCTCACATGGAGCTCATTTGCAAAATCAGCGAGTAATGTATCTTTTTTATCCCAGTCACTAGCACTGATAGTGAGGTGCTTTAGTTCAAACCCCAATTGATCGACAGTGCAAATTCGTTGCACCCAACATTCTTCATCTTTTTGTTGATGATCATTACAAAACTGTCCGCGCAACCCATCATGCTTCTCAACCAATACGGCAATTACCTGCTCTACATCAGATTCAGAAAAGCTTTCTTTAATTGAGAGAATCAAACCATGATTAAAGTGTTGCCTGTCTTCCTTGTGCTCCTCCATAAACCATTTTTGAATGGGCTGCATTGGTACTTCACCATTAACAGCACCTTGCTCTGCAATAATACTAATCCGCTCAGAGGAGGCAATACTAGCAAGCTCTGCAATCGTTGGATGCTCAAACAAATGTTGAGGCTGTAGGTGAAGGCCCACCCGCTTTGCTCTACTGATGATTTGAATGCTGATAATTGAATCACCACCCAATTCAAAGAAATTATCATTCACCCCAATTTTTTGCCCGCCAAGTACTTCAGACCAAATCAGTGCAAGTATTTTTTCTTGATACGTCGTTGGTTCAACATACTCTGCATCACCGGAAATACCTTGAGGTTTAGGAAATGACTTTTTATTAATTTTCCCGTTAGCGGTCAATGGCATTTGGTCCAACATAACAAATGCACTTGGCACCATATAATCAGGTAATCGAGACTTCATAAATTGACGAAGTTCTGTACCTAACTTTTGCGAATCGAGCGTTTGAGTATCGTCTTCATCGCTAGCAACACAATAGGCCACCAACACCTTATGTCCCGGCTGATCCTCCCTTGCAACCACAACAGCTTCCGAAACACATTGATGGGCTAAAAGGTTCTTTTCAATTTCTCCAATTTCAATTCTAAAACCGCGAATCTTAACTTGATCATCAATACGTCCAAGATACTCAACATTGCCTTCCACATTTACACGAACCCAATCTCCAGTTCTATATAGCCTACCGAACTGAGGATGATCAGAAAACACGGCGTTCGTTAGCTCTGCTCTGTTAAGATATCCCTTCGCAACACCATCTCCTCCGAGGTAAAGCTCTCCCGATACCCCGATAGGCATCAACTGCTGATTATTATCCAATACAAATAGTGTTGTATTGGATATAGGCTGACCAATTGGAATGGTGTAACGTTCTTGATCACAACCTGTAAGTTCATACCAAAGGCTAAAAACAGTGTTTTCCGTCGGCCCATAGATATTAACTAAATGATTGGGCTTCGCGTCACGATAAACCTTAGCGATTAGATTTGGGTCACACGCTTCACCACCAAACAATACAACGCGAAATTGCTCAAATATATCCACTCGGTGAATCGCGTAGTAATGGAACAAGGCAGTGGTAATAAACATTACCGAGACGTCATTATCTGAAAAATACTGTGCCAAAGCCTCGTCTGATAGCAATACTTCCCGATCAACAACAATAGCAGTGGCACCGTTTAACAACGCTCCCCAAAGCTCAAACGTTGCGGCGTCAAACGACACATTGGACAAATGTGTGACGTTATCATTCGGTGTAATTTGAATGTAATTGGAATTTTTACAGAGTCGAGAAACCCCTTTATGGTATACACATACACCTTTTGGCTGCCCAGTTGAGCCCGATGTGTAGATAACATACGCTAAAGGTTCAGAGGCTGAAAAGGTATCGTCTAAACGAGTAAGTGCCAAATTTTCTTCAGAAAACCTGGCTAAACCTGAGATGAAAGCGGCATCATCTAAACAAACATAACTCCTACAATAATCGCCATTTGAGGTGACAGGTAGACTTCGTTCAAGTACTTTCTGTGTTAGTACAATGGACACACGACAATCATCTAACATATAGGCTAAACGGTCTGACGGATAACCGGGATCAAGCGGCACGTAAGCGGCACCGGTCTTCAAAACAGCCAATGCACCAATCATCATATCAAAAGACCGATCCAAACAAAGACCAACAAAGTCTCCCGCGGCAACACCTTGTGTTACCAAATAACGAGCTAACCTGTTTGATGCTTGATTAAGATCCTGGTAATTAAGCGTATGATCACCATGAACTAATGCTGATTTATTTGGGGCAACAAGAACCTGTTGCTCAAACTGTTCATGAATAGAAACATCCTGTGGATATTCCGTGTTCGTATTGTTCCATTTCTCGAGTTTTCCCTTCTCATCTGGAAGTACAAAACAGAGTGTTTGTGAGTCCTTTTCGCCATTCACAAGCTGCTCAATAACCACTTGCATTCGTTCTAGAAAGCGAGAAGATTCAAATTCTTCAGAATAGTGATACAAATTAAGCGAAAGACCATCACTTTCAATTTGTACCACTAGCTGAACTTGATTTCGAGGGTGATTGGTATAACGAGAAACATCGATTGCAGCATTATTTAGGGAGATTTCAGGAACAAAATCAATGAAATTGTAGACAAACTCCACATCTTCAGAAGGTGCCAGTTGTTTCGTCTCTCCAATGGAAAGTTTCTCATAACCACGTATCGATTTTTGAAAACGCCGTGACTCTGAAAAAATGTCTTCTACCGCGCCATTCAAAACGTGTGGCTTAAAGACAAAGGGTATCTGGTTAACGTACAGACCCAAGCTAAGTTCATGGCCCTTCGGACGAAAACTATGGGCGCTGTGAATGATAAACGGTTGAACCGGGTTTCCGTATTTATTTAGCAGCAATGCATAAACACTGCGAAAAAACATAGCCGGTGTTATCACATGTTGACGGCAATATTTTTTTATTAGATCAACCCGCGCCATATCAAAAAAGTGTGTTTCTTTCACAGCATAAAGCTTAGAGGGCGCCTCACCTCGCTCACCGTTACTTTCAACGCTCTGATTTACACTCTGATTTACAACCTCATCTGCATCCGTTCTTTTAGCAACCTTCAGCGAAATAGGCTCAACACCTTGTAGGTTTTCACTCCAAAATTCTCGAATATCTTGGGAATCAAACTCATCACAATACTGTTCAGCAAGATCCAAATATTCGAGGGGGTTTGCTTCAGGTGCACTGGAGCTATTGGTTGCACTACTCACACCAGTTACAAGAGCTTTATTATAGTTAGCAGCAACTTGCCTTAAATGTGACGCCAGACTTACGCCATCCATCAATATATGGTGACACCCCATAGCAAAAACAGTTCTGTCATTGTCTAGCCGCCAAATACGATATCGCACCAATTCGCTACTATGAATATCATAAGGTGCATAGATAAAGTCACGAATGAGTGACTCTATCGCATCATCAGAACAATCCGTATTTGTTAAATCTATAATTTCAAGATTAAAAATTGCCTGTGTTGAAACGCACTGACAAGCAACATCATCACTGTAGTTATTTTTTTGATGTGCCCGCTGATCTTGTCGTTGGTCAGAGCCTTCATATATACGCGTTCTCAACATCGGCTGTTGTTCTTGACATGCTAACAAAACAACATTCAATACATCGATTTGAAACGGCCTAGTAATGGATATGGCGTAACCAATGCAAACATCTAACGTATCCGGTTTTAATACACTGGTAAGATACAAATCTCTTTGCATAGGCGTTAATGGATAAACAGCTTCAACACCAAGGTGACCTAACTTCAACGACGCTTTTTTTGTTGCTGCATGTTGTAACATTGGCTCATGCATTCCAACTAACGTTTGCGCTTCCTCTGACAATAATTCGTTATCGCGTTTCATACTGCTGCACCACTAACATTACTTCCCTGTTTTTCATTCAACTCGTCATCACCTTCGACATCTGGCAAGTCAATATCAATATTCCTAATACCTTTATTCATCCCACCTAATAACAAACATACAAAGCAAACCAATCCGTACAAACTAACCATCACCGCGACGCCTCGACCAGCCCCGTAGCCATATAATTCGCCTAACCATAAAAACTGACCTGACATAAACCCTGAAAGTAATGTTGAATCCATCAAAAGTGGTTCGAATATATAGTCTGCTAAAAAACCGGAAGATACATACGCAAGTGGTGCCACAACACCAATCACCATATTTCTAAAACTGAATAAGCGCCCTTGCATCGTTACATCAACTTTCCGCTGCCAAATCGATTGACTGCATGCCATAAACACCGGGTACGCTGCCATCGCAAAAAATACGCCCGCAGCAAACACATAGGTTGAAGGAATGATTGGGAACAGCATAATTAACAGCGAGATAACCAGACCAGAATACAGAACGCCATGAATATTCTGTTTGGGACCTCCCCACGCCATCATAAATATCCCACCAAACAGCATACCTGCTCCCCCTACCGACATGACGACACCAAGCTCAGCTTTATTTGCAAACCCCAACACTACAGGTATCACCAATACTTGAATCGCTGCCAAATTAAAATTAACGGCTGCGGTGAGCCCCAACAACATTATTAGCGCGGGTTTACTTCGTAAGTAAACCCATGCGTCTTTAATTTCACCGATGATACTTGCGTTGGATGATTCGCCCTCGCTATGTATCGATGGAATTGCTGCGATAAGCAGCGTCGCTATCCCGATAACAAACGTCACGAGATTAAGTACAAAAACCCATTGTAGCCCAACCCAATGAATCAAAGCACCCGCGAGTGCTGGCGCAATAAGCTGCACAATACCAAAGGTTGTAGCAAGCGCCCCATTCGCTTTACCTAAGTCACTTTTGTTAACTAGCAGGGTAATTGTCGCCATAAAGCCAGGACGTAAAAAAGCCATAAAGACTGCGCTAACCGTAACCAAAGCAATAATATGCCATACTGCGAGCATATCAAACCAGTACAAACAGGCTCCAATCAACGTACACGAAGCGGACCCTAGCTGCCCAATCACCAGTGTTCTTTTACGAGGCCAGCGATCAATAAGCGCCCCAGCGATAGGTGAAAAAAGTAACGTTGGCAAGGCACCAGCCACAGCGACCAACGTAAAATCCATTACTGAACCAGCTTCTTCATAAACCCACACACTCAAGCCAAAGTTGGTCAGCGATGTACCAAGAAGCGACATGGCTTGTCCGGCTAGTATGAAATAAAATATCTTCACTGTTACTGCTTTATCCTTTAATCAGGCTAATCGTTTTACTCATATAACACCGGGATTATGATCAATACGATCAAATCAAGGAATTCTATTTTATGACGCATCACAAATACACCTCGGCAACCCAAACTTGGGAGATAGCGCCTAATTTTTTATTATCTTATTAATAACTATCGCTATTTCCCCGGCGTATGACCCCTGTAATACACCTTCATGATCTGTGTTGATATAGCGCTGATCTAATGTTGTACTAAATGATGACCATAGTGTATCTGACTTAGCCCTCGGTTGTGTGCCCTGTTTTGTATCTTGTTGTTTATCCTTCGGTGATGCTTTTGCTGTCTGCCTTAACACATCTTTGGTCACACCTTCTGCCGCATCTTTTATAGCACCATCAGCAACAACCTGAGTTGCACACCAATGGATCAATTTCCCATCATAAACTTGCATTTTATATTGCTCAAATGCCTGCTTATGTGAAAGAAACACTGACACCCGCGTTTCTAATTCTTCTTTGCTTATCTCAGCAGGCAACACCCCTGAACTAATAAGGCTATCAACAACAAACTGTATACGCTCTTCAGAAGAAAGCGCATTTAGCGTCTCTCGATCAACATTTACAATAGACCCTAATTTTTCTACGATAAAATCAACATCATCAACCTTATTCTTATCTGAGGGTATGTAGGTATCTAACAGGAATACAGCCTCTACAGCGCTACCATCACTCTGCAAGCGGCGAGCAATTTCAATCGCAATAAGCCCCCCCATAGACTGGCCACAAAGATAATAGGGCCCAGAAGGCGAAGCCTGTTTGATATGATCCACATAAACATCTGCCATATCTCCAATATCTGACAGTGGCGACTGAGATCCGACAAAACCTCTCGCCTGAAGCCCAAAAACAGAGATATTGGAAGATAATTCTCGTGCCAATGCTGAGTACGCTAATACCTCTCCACCCACGGCATGAATACAAAATAGCGTTTTCTCGTTCATACCAGCTGTTTCTAAATCAACAGCTTCGACATCAGCAGAACGTAACCTAACAAGGTGAGACCAACTTTCTTCAGTGGATTGACCAACGTACGTTTGCTTTTCAATAAACGAAGCTAACGGTGCAATGGTTTGCATCTGAAAAAGAGATGCCAATGGTATTTGTATGTTGAATTCTCGCTCAATGGTAGACATCAAACGAACCGCTAATATGGAGTGGCCACCCAATTCAAAAAAGTCGTCAGTCACCCCTACCTTTTCAACACCCAATACTCGCTGCCAAATATCAACCAATGTTTTTTCTACGCCTGATATAGGTGCTACATATTTAGCTTCTTCTAAGGCATCTACCGGTAATGCTTGTCGATCAACTTTACCATTTGTATTTAGCGGCCATTGTGGCAGCACAAATAAGCGACTTGGAATCATATATTCGGGCAGGTAATTCCGCAACGCAGCCCGCCAATCTGATTGTGTTAGCGAATCAGGCGCTCCATCACCCAATACATACGCCACCAATATATCATCACGCATCAGAACTAAACTATCCCTTACATCCTTTAATTGGCATAACGCATATTCAACTTCACCCAATTCGATTCGCAACCCCCGAACCTTAACTTGGAAATCATTTCGCCCAACGTAAAGTAAGGAGCCATTTTTATCTTGGCACACCAAATCCCCTGTTAAATACATAACGTCATTTGATATTACACCGGGTACAAAAGCCGCTTGGGTAAGATCTGGTTGCTGCAAGTACCCTTTCCCCACACCTTGACCGCTAATAGCTAGCTCACCTGTTAACCCTTGAGGCAATAAATGATGGTGCTTATCAACCACCCACAATTGAACATTGTCATTTGAGCGCCCCAAGGGAACAGGATTGGTGTAAAATTCTTGTGGTTCTACGATGGGGTAATATGCCGCAATATCCGTACATTCTGTTGGGCCATAAGTATTAATAACCTGACACTCACAATCAGAGTGTTCTAACCAAGGTTTTAACGCCTGCATGCGAATGGGCTCACCACCGAGAATTACGGTTTTCAGTGTAGACAAAGCCTGCAATACACCTTTTTCCATGCAACTATCAACTAATGGGTAAAACGCACTTGGAGCACAATTAACTCGAGTGATACCGCAATGTTTTATAGTATCAACTATTATTTGAGGGTCGTATTCATGGGCATCCACAAAATGAAGTGTGCCCCCAGTTAGCAATGGGGCCCATAGATTTTTCTGTGTTAAATCAAACCCAATCGCGCTAACGACGAGATGTTGCTCCGCTGCATCAAAAGCAAACTGCTTGCAATACCACTGCTGAAGATTAAATACATTATTCTGATCGACCAGTGCGCCCTTCGGCATCCCGGTAGAACCGGAGGTATATATCACGTAAAACAATGCATCCGCTTCAATGGAAACATTAGCAAGGCTTCCGGATATCCCCGCCTCATAACCTTCCAAGTGCAGCAGCGCATTGGGGAACATTACGTTATGCTGAATTCCAGCATCGGTTAATACAAACTTAGCGGAAGAGTCATCATCCATAAAAAGAAGACGTTCTTTGGGATGCTTAGGGTCTAATGGCAAATAAGCTGCCCCCGTTTTTAACACCGCCAAAAGCGCAACCATCAAATCACAGTCAAGGTTTAAGCACACCCCAATAACATCACCAACACCAACACCTTGGCGCTGAAGCACAAGTGCTAAACTACGTGCTTTACGATCAAGCTCCGCATACGTCAGCGAATCGTCACCACAGGATACCGCAACTGATTCTTTTGCATCGCTAATGGTTTGCTCAATTTGTTTAACTAGAGGCTGATAACCCTCACCCTCTTGGGGCCTACTGTCACCCGACTTGTGTTCATTCGTATGACGTTCAGCCGTTGAAGACATTGCTTGGCTAATTAATTGAGATTCCTCTTCAGGTCGCACCAAACTCAGATCGCCAAGCTTTTCTTTGCCGTCAAGTAATTGTTGAGTGATCCACACCATCCTTTCGAGAAAATCTAAATCCTCAAACAAATGATCATAATAATGCAAAATAAGATGCAATTTATCATCTGCCAATTTAACAGACATTAGGACGTGCCCTTCTACATCAGGTGGTAACCCTACATTATTGAGTGTCTGTCCATTAAAGGTAACTTCTTCGTAATATGCCTGATAGTTATAAAGAAATGTCACTGGGCCAGGAGGCAAGATCGTAGCCTGAGCAAATCCAGAGATATTTCGATAATCTTTTATTTCTTTTTGAAAGCTTCTAGCGTCAACAAACACGTCTTTCATCGTCATCTCACGCCCAAGTACTTTCTGGCGCATAAGATAAGGAATCTGTTGGTAAAAACACCCCAAGGTCTCAGCACTTTCCATCGTTCGGCCAAGAGCTAACTCCATCACTTGAAAGTCTTGTGTCGCACCGCAGTAACTCTTGAGTAGATAACCATAAATACACTTAAAGTAATGCGCAGGGGTAATTCGATTTTTACGACAATATTTCTTGATGCTTTGCCAAACCGCATCATCCAAAACAAGTTCTTTAGAAACTTTCGCCCCTGATTTTACTGGGAAATTGTTAACACGAAAAACTAAAGACTCTGCGTTACTAAGAGCACCACGCCAAAAGTCCAGGGTATCCTTTCGATCCATATTCTGGCGATCAGAGGCGATTTGATCTCTAAATCGATCTTGTGGGACTTGTGAAACTACATCCTCTACACTGAGTGATGGTGTTTGTTGCAAGGACTCGTATACGGTGACAATGGTTTTGGCAAACTGGTTCATGGCAACACCATCAGTCGTAGCATGGTGGCCCACCATAAAAAACAAAAAGCGCTTATCCGCAAGTTTAACCAAACGATAGCGGCTCAGATGACGACTACGTTTCACATCAAACGGGCGATAAACAAATTGTTCGCCGAGTGCTTGAATACCATCATCACTAAGAGTATCAAGAGCTAGCGAATTTCCTGTCCAGTCTTCATACTCAAAACTAACATCAACCGACTTCGGTATAACTTGATAAACAAAATCCATATAAGTAAAAGGGGATTCAACAAAATAGGATTTCAACATACTCTGAGATTGGGATAATGCATTAATAACCACATGCATCAACTCTGGATCAATGGCGGAATTAAGCTCAGCCACGCAACCCATACTGTTTTTATGGCTATCCAAATCCCTAATTGAATCTAGATAAAGATCACGTTGCATTGACGTCACTGGCCATACATTCTCCACCAATGCTGGGTCTAAATTCAGCGCAACCATTAACTTCGCTTCACTCAACCACTCTAAAGAGCGAGAAGGAGAATCAATGTTTTCCATCATTGACTGTGCTAGTGCAATGTAATTTTCAAGAAATGTCGTAATTGTATCTTGTGTAAACAGGTCCGTATTATACTCAAGAAAAGCGGTAACCCCATTATCAGCCATTCGTAGTTCAAGCGTCATATCTAGCTTGGCATCAACTTTTTCCAAACCTAAGTTTTCAAATGCTAGTGAAAAGGGTGTATCTGAACTGCCAACACTTGAAGCAGCGTTATCGGTTACTCCTTGATCAGGCATTTGCAATAATTGAAACGCTACTTGGACTAAAGGTGGGAACGCTGGGCTACGCTCAAAATCAAGCACCTGCAAAACTTTTTCTGCAGGTACGTCATAATTAGCAAAAGCGTCCAGAACATGTTCGCGGGTATTTTGTAATAACGAACGTATTGTTTTGTTATCACTCATATCACCGCGAATAACAACACTGTTAATAAAGAACCCAATAATATCTTGCAGGTCCGCCTGTTCACGCCCTGCCATTGGAATACCAACTAACACGTCATCCTGTTCTGCGTACTGACTTAACAGTAATTGATATGCAGTCAGCATGAACATAAACGGCGTCACACCTTGCTCAGCAGAAACAGCCTTTAATGAAGCACTGAATTCACCTGGAAACGCTACCTGAATACGATTACCAGATGTTGTTTGTTGAGCTGGCCGTGGAAAATCAGTGGGTAAATGTAGAAAACTGGCACACCCATCAAGTGTATTTTCCCAGTAAGCTAGCTGCTTATCAATAAGCGCACTATCCAAATGGGTTCTTTGCCATAAAGCAAAATCTGCGTATTGAATCGGAAGATTCGGGGAATAAGACACCCCAGATAAACGGTCAAGATAACCTTTCGCAATCTCTTGTGTTAATACTTCAACAGAGCGCCCATCCGATACAATGTGGTGCATGCAAAACATTATCGTATGGTGAGGTTGATCGTCTTGATCTGGCAATAGAAGCACCATCACTCTAAATAGCGGCCCCGAAAGCAAATCAAATGGCGTTATTTCATTACCGCGCAGGTAGGTATCGATTTCTACCTTCAGCAAAGCCTCATCATTTGAGAAACCCCGTAAATCAACAACTGGTAAATTCCAGTTATCGTCAGGGTTACCCGTCACCATAAAAGCTTCGCCCTGCTCATCAACTGTGAAGTGGGTTCTTAAGGTCTCATGACGCTGAACAATACCCCCCATGACTGATTCGAAAACACCTAAATCAAGCTCACCTCTTACGTTAAAAGCTCCGGGCATATTAAATGCTGCACTACCGGGATTTAATAACTCCATCATCCATATACGCTGCTGACCATAGGCAAGCGGAACTGGGGCTTCTAAAGAATAGCCAACACTTTGCCTAGGCTTAATGGTAGGTAATGCGCCATAACCGATTTTGCGTTTTTCTTTTTCTATTTCAAGCGCTAGTGCTGATAATGTGCTGAACTCAAAAATGGTTCTCATTGGTAAATCAACATGTAAGCTATCACGAATTCGTGCGACAACTCGAGTACCCAACAAAGAGTGCCCACCTAATGTAAAGAAATCATCCAAAATACTAACAGCGTCAGTTTTTAAAACATCTTTCCAAATATCAACCAAAGCAACTTCGGTGGAATTTCTAGGTTCGATAACCACGTCGGTACGTTTTTCATCAGGTTTAGGCAGTGCTTTTCGATCTACCTTTCCTGCGGGTGTTAACGGAAGCTTTCCTAGAACCGTAAAACTATTAGGGATCATATGATCGGGTAAAACACTGTTTAGCACTTCTCTGACTAACTTGTTGTCAAACTTGTTGTCAGATTTTGCATCAAGCGCGGCGTCACTCTTTTCATCGATTACGGATAACGTTAAATAAGCTGCCAAATTTTGATTTTCTCTCACCACACATACGGCCTCAGCGACGCCGTTTAATGAGGAGAGATGCGCTTCTATTTCCCCTAATTCAACTCTAAAACCACGCAATTGGATCTGATTATCCATACGACCAATAAATTCTACATTACCGTTCGCAAGCCAGCGACCTAAATCACCGGTTCGATACAGTTTTTCTGAATCAATTTGTTCAAACCTATTACTGACAAATACCTCTTCAGTTTTTTCAATTTTATTCCAATACCCCTCTCCAACACCGACACCACCTATGCAAATCTCTCCTACAACACCATTCGGTAACAAGCGCCCTTTGTGATCAAGGACAAGTATATTCAAATTTGGTAAGGGCACACCAATCGGTACAGTAGACTCGTCACCTTTCAAAGGTGACGAAATAACTGCCTGAATAACATCGTCGGATGCTTCAGTAGGTCCATAAGCATTAACAACCGGAATGTTGGGGTATAACGCCAACCAGCGATTAACAAGCGCCACAGAAACAGCTTCTCCTGTAGCCATCATCCATTTCAAACAGGGTAAGTCTCGTAACTTTTCATCCAAATTGACGACATGATCTATGAGCATTTGTAATACCGAAGGCACCAACTCCGCAAGATCAATAGACTCTGTTTTTAGCAAATCAAACAAAGCCGGAATGTCTGTGACATCGTCCAAGATAATCGTTTTACCACCTCGAACAACAGGGCCTAAAAACTGCCAAACGGAAATATCAGAAGAGGAAGGTGCACTTTGAAGAAAGTTAAATACTCCTTCAAAACCGAGCACATCACATTCAGCAAGAATATGATTTAGGGCCCCCTTATGGTGTAACAACGCGCCTTTAGGTTCACCAGTGGAACCTGAAGTATAAATCATATATGCCAGGTCATTTGGCGTAGAGATACTTTTAAAAGCGCTTAAACTTTTCTGATTTCCCGTACTTTCACGCTCATCACTCGCAATATCTGTTGTCGAATACACTTCATCAAGATAGACAATGGATTTTGATTGAAGATCATATGCTGAACTATTAGCGTTACCATTATTACTGGAACTGTCACCCTTACTTCTACTAAAATTATCAACTAACGTTTTTGCTGAAACAATAACGCTAGCCTGTGAATCCTTCAGCATATAACGAATACGATCAACCGGGTATTTCGGATCAATAGGTACGTAGGCAGCGCCATTTTTCATAATCGCCAAAATGGCGGCTAAAAAGTACTGACTGCGATCTGCGTATAACGCGACAAGACTATTACGCGTAACACCAGCCTCTTGTAACTTGAACGCCAACTCATTGACCATATGATCAAGCGCGCGATAACTTAATCTCGCATCACCACATACCACCGCAATATCTTTTGGGCACTCAAGAACTCGTCGCTCGAAAATTTCAGGTATTGTATCGGAAAGATCATAATCAACACACCTTCCAGACTGCTCAAGTATCGACGTCTTCTCTTGCTCAAAAACAAGGTCAAGTGTGTTAAGGGCTTCATTCCCCCCAACAATTTGTTCACTTAACCAAACTAAACGTTCAAGAAAGTCAAAATCTTGAAACTCTCCAGCGTTATAGGTCAGATTACAACGAACTTCTTCTTTTTTAACAACAACGGTAAATTCTACCGTGCCACTTACGTGATTGATTAACTCTCTGATATTGGTAGGCTCACCGAGAAAGTCAGGGGCAACTACAAAAGGGATAAAATTAAAAATAAACGAATGTTGTGAACGAGGGAGCAATGACGCTTGACTCTGCTCAGACCAAAGGCGCTTACCTTTAATGCTTTTTTGAAATGCACGAGCATTCGTAATTATTTCTAAAATGGAAGCTGGGTTCCCATCCGCATCGGAAAAACAAGACGCATCAAATACAAATGGCGACGGCTGAGCAAAACACCCTGCTACGTTTTCAAACCCCTTTTCTCGACCATGTATCATTTCATCAATATAGAAAGACGTTTCACATTGACTGTAACGCTGTAACAAAACCCCATATAACACTTTAAAATAGAGCGCTGGTGTAATTTTATTCTTGCGAATAAACTTCTTCAAATCGTCCCAATGCTGCGTAGGAACAAACAAACTCTTTGTAGTAGACCCCGAAGTCGCCCCTGGCGTAGAAGCTAATACGTCTGCACCAGGCACTCGATTGAATGTCTGGGACATTTCAATAGCGCTAAGTGTATCGGGCAAAGTATCACGCCAAAAACGCTGTGTCTCAGCTGAGTCCACATGATTTCTTTCATACATGACATATTCATGAAACCGGTCGTTCCAAACAACACCTTGCTTACCTTCAGCGATTTGATCGTATCGATCTCTAAGGGTAAACCCCAATGATGCCAGCCCTATCCCGTCAAAAATGACATGATGACTCGCCAATACAACCAAATACCGATTATCGGTCACTTTGACCAGTTTACAAAACAGCAAATCACCTAAGATATCGTAAGGCTTAAAAACAAATGCATTCACCCGTTCGGTAATCTGTTCTTCAACTAATGACTCAGAGGTCCAATCGACAAACTCAACATTAGCCTTCTTGTTTTGATAAACCACTTGATACATGGCATCAAGATAAGGTTTTGTTGATTCTTTGAGTTGTGTTCTAAGAACCCCTTGCTCTGCTACCAATTCAACAAAAGCTTGCTTCATGATCCCAACATCCATGGATGCTGGGACATCGGTACAAAACCCAAAGCTATTTTGTACCGTATTGGGGTTTACCAATGTTGAAAGGTGGATTGACTCCTGATTTAACGTTAGTGGATAAACAGCCTCTACACATAATACATCATCAACCTCAACCGAGATATCTAAGCCAATATCCTTAGCAATTGTCTTTTCATTAGCGATAGGTAAGGCACGAACAGACTGATAGTCCCCAGAAATAACTGCCGACAAAAGATGTTCATAGTGAACAACCATGTTTGCAATCGTACTTTCGAAAAATAAATCGCTGTTGTATTCAACATTAACCTCTAGTATTCCGTCCCGCTCTTCAAGAACCCAAGTCATATCGTACTTCGCAACGATATTTTCTCGTTGCAACATACTGACAGACAAATCGTCACCTAAAGCAGCACCTTTAGAGGAGTTTTTCTGCCCTGAAACAGAAGTTGCATTATTCATATTCTGTAACTGAAATCCAACCTGAACCCCAGTTGGATACGTAGGGTTTCGCTCATAATCCAATCGTTCAAACAGCATTTCTATAGGAAGATCTTGGTGCGCATACGCATCCAACATTGTATCTTTTACACGGGCATAGAAAGCGTCAACCGATGGATTGTCATCAAATTCAGTACGAACGATAAGACCATTCAAAAACAGTCCAATGACATTTTCGGTATTGCCATGATGTCGACCTGCTATAGGCGTACCCACACAAATATCATTCGTTTTTGTATAGCGAGAAAGTAAAATCTGATACGTACCCATCAACGTCATAAACAGCGATAGCTCGTGTTTTTGACTAAATGCATTCACTTCTCGCGATAAATTTAGTGATAGTTTTTTAGAGTAGATACTTCCGCTGAATGTTTGAATCGATGGTCTAGCTTTATCTGTTGGCAATCGCAGGATCTGCGGCGCATTTGTTAGTTTTTTCTCCCAATAATCAAGTTGAGTATCTAACACATCACCTTGAAGCCATTCGCGTTGCCAAAAGGCGTAATCTGCATATTGGATTTTTAACGGTGCAAGAGCGGGCTTCAAGCCATGTTTTGCGGTTTCATACAGCGCCACAAACTCTCTCATAAAGAGATTCATTGACCAGCCATCACTTATCACATGATGAAGAGTCATAAGAAGCAAATGCTCTCCTTGCTGCTGCCCTTCGCCCTCCTCGTCACTTCCCTCTACACTTTCCTCGACACCATCAAACGAAATCAATCGAACCCGAACAAGTGGGTCTGATGCCAAATCAAACGAAATTGACGCATCAGTGTTTGCTAGGCGCTTTTGCAACTGAACAATTTCATCAGCATTAATACCTGTTACATCAATACGTTCTTTATCGAGTTTCCATTTCTGAAGTGCATTAAATTTAAGATAAGGTAGCCCATCCTGCTCAATAAAATTAGCCCCCAAAACTTCATGGCGCTTAAATATTTCTTGAAAAACACGTTCTAGCGCAGTCTCATCCAACATTCCTTTTAACAACAAAGGAAATGGCATATTAAAAGCAACACTTTTAGGGTCAAGCTTTTGCATAAACCACAGTCGGTTCTGTGCAAATGAGACGGGTATATTATGCTCACGTGAAACAACATTGATCTCAGGCGCGGCGTTACCCGTGCCCGTTGAAAGAGCTTCCTCAACGGTAGTCGAAATTGCTGCTATCGTTATTTTCTCAAAAAGCACCCGTAACGGAATAGAAACTTGATAAATAGCGTTCAAACGGCTCATAACAAGCGTGGCTAATAAAGAGTGACCTCCTAATTCAAAGAAGGAGTCATTCACACCAACAGGAGTAACACCAAGTACCTCCTCCCATATCAATGCTAACTGTTCCTCTATTGACGTGCGCGGAGCAACGTACTGAGATGCCCTATCGCCTTTTCCGGGTACAGGTAATGATGAATAATCCGCTTTTCCATTAACTGTTAATGGTATAGCTTCAAGAATAACAATTGTCTGAGGCAACATATACTCGGGTAATTTATTTCTTACCCAATCAAAAACTGCACTCTTAATCGAATCAGCATCAGAAACCACATTATCAGCAAAAACTGTATATGCAACGAGTTGTGAAACGCCGTTTACATCGACTTGCTTAACTGCGGCAGCTTTTATCTTCTCATAACCCAGTAATGTAGTTTCAATTTCTCCTGGTTCAACTCTAAACCCTCTGATATTGACCTGAGCATCGCAACGATCAATTAGCTGAACACGGCCATCAGGCAGGTAACGTCCTAAATCCCCTGTTCGGTAAGCTCGTACAGAACTATTGCCAAACACTGGGGAAGACGAATCCATTAGAGGGAACTTCAAGGCCGTTAGGTTTACATCATTTTCATATCCCAAAGACAAAAACGGTGTCCTAATTACGATTTCACCAATTTCACTGACACCAACAGTCCTCAGTGAATCATTCACTACCAATAACTGAACACCATCAATTCCAACTCCAACGGGAATAATATTTGAGCGCCCCATGTGCTGTTCGATGTCAATTCTCTCGAATGCCATGATCTGTGGCGTTTCTGTCGCCCCATAGACATTTACTAATTGCGCTCTCGGCGCAAAGTCGGAAAATGCTTTGGCTTGAGAGAAGCGCATTTTTTCACCGCCAAAACACACCAAGCGAAGTTCTGTAACTTCTTGCCCCCAAGATTGCACCATCAACTCACCCATCGAAGGCGTAAGGTGTGCAACACTAACGTTGTTACATCTTATCCAATGACTAAGATAACCAGGCTCAAGAAGCTCTTTTTGTTGAGGGATACATAACGTCGCGCCAATTGATAACGGGGTAAATATATCTCGCAGAATCGGATCATGAGATACCCCCGACAACATACTAAAACAATCACTATCCTGCAGTCCAAATTCTTGCCTATACCACGTAACAAAATGACTCAGTGGCGACAAATTACAAGCGACAAGCTTGGGCTCTCCTTGTGTTCCCGATGTAAAGTTATAGTAGGCGACATTTTCCGCAGCGAGGTCACGGGTTAAAAATGGAATTTCTGGTACAACATCGGCTAAAACAGAATAATCGCTTTTTTTGTTAGGCAACATTAAATGACGATTTTTATAATCCATTTCGCCATTTAGCAATTCAAGACCAAAGCATGAACCAGAATCAACAAGAACATAATCTGCGTTAAAAACATCAAGATAAGATTGGACTTTTTTAACTGGATACGAAGCATCAATTAAACAAAATGAACAGTTAGCGTTTAGTATGGCTATCACACCTACCGGCAAATTTGCAGTACGAGATGCAATCAATGCGACCTTTGCTCCAGAAGGCACATGCTCAGCAATGTAACTTGCCAGCCTATTAGCATTCACTTTAAGCTCATCGTATGTCCAGGATTCATCTGCACATTGAAGAGCTATTGAGTCCCCTGAACTTTCGTAGCTTTGTTTGATACTCTCCAAAACATCGGTATATTCCGACACCAACTCTTCGTCTGGTGCAACGACACCTATATCAAACTCTCCGCTTACACCTAACTGAACATCGTCAATCGTGATATTTGCATTTTCTGATACCACTCTCAAGACATGCTCAAAATGCTGTAACAACATCTCCATTCTTGATTGGGTATAAAGCCCAGAATTATAGATAACATCTAACTCTAGCCCCGCATCCACTTCTTTTGCATAGACCGTCATATCAAACTTTGATACCTGGTCGACATCATCAGCCAATAGACTTTCGATCTCTACTCCGTCAAAACTAGCGTTAAGCTCCGGCAGATTTAGTAGATTAAAAAAAACTTGAAACAATGGTGTGCGACTTAGATCTCTTTCCGGCTGCAGCTCTTCTACAATTTTTTCAAAAGGCGCCTCCTGATTGGAATAAACATCAACGGCGCCCTGCTTAACATTTTTTAATACATCAATAAATCTGTCTTGTTTTTTGACCTTAGTACTCATCACCAAAGTACTAATAAAAAAACCGACAAGGCCTTCGACCTCAGCTCGATTTCTACCAGCATTTGGTGTGCCAACATTGATCTGAGACTGGTTCGAATACTTGGCCAATATCACATCAAAAACCGAAAGCAGCCCCATAAATAAAGTAGCATCTACAGTTTGAATCAGCCCCTTAAAACCCTCTAACACTTCATGGGGAACTATATGTGAAACAGACGCCCCTTCTAAGGCAGGTTTGGCTGTTCTTTCATAGTCCGTAGGCAGGTTTAACACAAAACCATCTCGAGGCAAATAATCACGCCAAAATGCAAGTTGGCGAGTCAGCTCACCACCAGCCATACGCTGTCTTTGCCAAACGGAAAAGTCTGCGTATTGAACATCTAACACTGGTAAAGATGCCCGATTTTGCAATTCATTTTGATTAGGTGTCGTTTCTACTAACGAGGGCGTTTTTATCAATGTGTTATAACAAGCAATCAGCTCCTGTACAACGATACCAAGAGACCAGCCATCGGTAATAATATGATGCATGCTCATCAATAATACGAATTGATCTTTCGTGTTATCAACCATCTTAAGCAAACGCACACGAACGAGAGGATCTACCCCTAATTGAAATGGTGTTTTTAGTTCGAGGTCAATTTCTTTTTGCAGTTTATCGCTTTGCTCACTTACCGATAAGCCACTGATATCAGTAACAGCCAACGGCAATAAGGGGCTGTTATTGATTTCTTGGCAAGCAGCTGGACCACTTTGAATAATTTGAGTTCGCAAAGACTCATGACGCTCGACAACTTCTTGCAATGCACGTTCAAAAAACTGCACATTTAAAGAGCCAGCCAATTTCAAGATAATCGGCATATTATACGCAACGCTTTCCGGCTCTAGCTGGTGCAGAATCCATAGTCGTTGCTGCGTTAATGATAAGGGAATTGACTGGCTACGATCTGCATGCGGAATGGTGTCAACTTGGGCTTTTTGTGCGTCTTGCAAAAAAGCAATAATTTCACTCTTTTTTCCAACAACACTGGCCTTTAGCTCTGATGTAAAAACGTCAGCCGGAGCACTGAAACGCAACGCGTCCCCTTCGAGCCAAAGCTTTATCTTTTTCTGAGCCAAAACATCCAACAAATCCATTAACGACATTCAGATTAACCCTTACTTTTTAATATTTACGTGATTTCAGCGGTTGGTATTAAGCAATTTTTGCAAGCTAGGAAAATCTTTAATGGACTTATAGTTGTGCGCCATAAAGATGCCTATCAATAACCCCGAAATCGATACAATAACCTTTAAATTTTCGTTATAGAGGGTGATAAGAGGCATCGCAAATACTACGGCCAAAAGAATAATCCATGCAGACTCCTTCTTCATCCATGTAGAGGTGCGTACACCAGTAATCCATTTCATAGCAAAATATACACCGATATAACTCAGCACATACCAAATGTATTGGATATAAGGTGTTTCTTTACTCGCAACTAATGTTAACGCCACACCGATTAGATTTAGAACAATAAGGTGCATATAGAGAAAAGTTAGCGACGACTGCCCATACAATGTCGCCACTTTTCGCAATGGTAACCGTTCGAACGGAACCGATCGAACGATAATAAAAGTTACGCTGGTAATAAGTGTAACGACAAGGAAATGCTCAATAGACATATCCCACTTATCATAAAAATCATCAATACCATATTGATGATACATAAAGAATGCTGCAACAATACAAGAACCAGCGATTAAATAATTCCACTTCAACTTTCCAAAATAACAAAACACCCCTAACGGAAACAAAAATAGCCAGGGGAACAATGGAAACCCAACGGTGACAAGTGGGTCACCGTCTTCCCTTAAGTGCGAGGGTATATAGTCGGCATGGGGGAACAGAATGTTGCCCCCTGTCCACTCGGGAAACCACGTATCATGGGAAAGCTTTACTAGAAATATCGCCATCGATGCGAAGAAATACATTCCCCAGCGATCCTTAAAGACCCTGTACATCAAAAGCAACGAGATACAACCCAGCATAATAATTTGAACAATTTCGAGCCTAAAATCAAACAACCACTGCGGGTGCCAAATCGAGGTAAACGTTAAACCAACAAAAAACAGAATAAAAAAATAGGCCAATAAATAGGAAATTGGGCGCCTATCTGCTTGAAACAGGGTCGTAACACCAGAGGCGGTAAAAAATAAACACGTAAAGAAATGCAAAAGGACATAGATGTAATATGAGGCTTTATCATCAACATTGAGCACCAACGTATGACCTGGAACCATTACAAAACAGCCGATACCTTTTATATAGTCGAGATTCGCGACTCTACTCATTCAATCTAACCTTTACTTCTTATTATTTGAGCAATTTAGCTTGCTTCTTTATAGTTTAATTACCAAAAACACGGTAAAAAACAATCACTTTGGGCTTATAAACACATAAAAAACCACGCTGCTCATACTACCATCATTACAATAAAAGTATATCGTCACACTCCTCAGTATGAGATTAGGTACAGCACTAGACCCAACAGGATAACGGTTTCTGGTACAGAACGGGAATCAATTGCCAAAAAACGTGTAAAAAACAGCGAAAAACCCACATAATCAGGTAGATAGCATGTATTCCACAGCAGAATACAGCGTATACTCTATGGCAATTTAGCCCCCTCCTTGAATAAATCAAAAATAACTAAATTCATACGTTTTTTGCTCCAGGGTCACAGCCCTCACACTGATCCCCAATAGCCTGTAATGACCCCCTTTACTTTCACATTGCTTACACGTTGTTTGCACATTGCTCTTCTATTTTTATGTAAGCCTCCTCACTCCCATAAACACAGACACAGGCACAAAACAATCGACTGGAGAACACAGAATGATCTCAATATCTTCGTCTTTACCACCACCAACCTCGTCAATAAAAGAAACAACATTATCTGAAAATCAACACAGCACAATATTAGAAACTCTTTCTTCATATGACCCCGAAAACCTTAGTAAAGAGGAAGCACAATCCATCGTTGAAACATTTTCAAACGCCGGAATAACACCTGGCCAAGAGCTCGCGAACGCGATGGCGGAAGCTGGGTTTGACGCACACAGCGTTGGGGAGTTAGCAGGAAATGAGCCACCACATAGGCCTCCACCTCCCCAAGCTCAAAACAATGGCTTTACAGAAGAAATGCTCTCTACCCTAGAATCATTATTAGAGGAACACGAGGGTGAGGACATTGATGCAAATGTCATTGAATCGATCACGA
>MAAB01001365.1_pt1 | contig 26352 bp, 37 predicted proteins | sample 1115991 | NCBI WGS metagenome assembly MAAB01 (sample SAMN04961124, study PRJNA320927) | seawater metagenome | isolation source: sample BD02T18 sea water enriched with oil for 18 days | place: USA:Gulf of Mexico | collected 2013-07-27
CCAAGTTTAAAACTATAACACTCAAGAAAGTAATCTCCCACTGGCGCTGTTTGAAACCACTCAGGAAGTATGTCAAAGATCTCCTTTTTAAGGAAATAAGAGGCCGTCGGTGAAAACTGCCCCTGCCCGCCAATAACTTCCTTTTTTTCAATAATTCGCTGTACTGAACCATTACTCAGTGAAGGTTTAGAATCTACGTGCTCACCAGACATTAATAAACACTGATGAACAACTAGACTACATTGAGGGTTTATATCAAAAGCATTTTTTTGATGACTAAGCTTATTTTCGTCAATCCAAAAATCATCTCCCTCACAAAAGGCCAAATATTTACCATCTGCATATTTTGCAGCTATCGAAAAAATTCTCTTACCTTGACTATATTGATTTTCTTTTTGGAGTACCAATTTAATAAGTTTAGGATAGCGCTTGGCAAACTCCTTTAATATTTCAGGTGTACCATCAGTCGATGCATCATCATGTAAAATAATTTCAAATGGAAAAAAACTTATAACTAATTGTGGTTATTACAAAAAAAATAATCAAAACCTTAATAAGATATCAAAATCTTCAGCCGTACACAGTACATTAATAATTGATGACAATTCGTCGTGCAAGTTTACAAAAAAGAAAGATAAGTTGATTTTAAAAACAGGTTTAAAAATTACTCAAAGAAATTCTGTGTGTGAGAAAAATTATTGGAAAATCAATGCTGCTCATGATGGATATTTTAAAAAATTTAAATCAATTCATGAGAGAAACATTGAATTTTTTCCTGAACAAATGAAATTTGTTGGAAATGATAAGATTATTAGAAAAAAAAATAATCATAATTTCAAGTTTGATATTCGATTTCATTTGGAACCAAATATTAAATTGATGAAAACTCAAGATAATAAATCCATTTTAATTAACTTGAGAGGTTTAAGAAAAAGAACAATTTTTAGGCTCTTCCATGATGTTAGTGTTAAATAATTCCATATAGTTGTCTTCGAAGACGCCCTTATTAACCTAGCCTTCTGATAGTATTGAGATCCTCGTGAATAACTTTGGCCGAGATTAATAGATCAAAAATTAGTATTCCTATTACCTTGTGCATGTACACTCCATTGAAACATAGTAATTTATTAGATAAAGCTTGCAAATTTGCGTTAATTTGACGATTTATTTTTGTTCATAAATAGACTTTAATATTTTAAACCTATTAGATCAACTCTATCAGAATTAACCATAATGCAACCAGTCTATTACCATTAACTAACACGTATCAAACCTTTGAGCTTTCTTACTTGATCCTGATCAAGTTTTGGGATTCTAAATATTGATCTAAGTCAGTTTTGCATGTTTAATTAAATCTCCTTTGACAAGCTTAAGCTAAGATAAAAACATTCCACGCTTTTTGATTAATTACAGCAACTTTTATATGGATATTCATGAGTAACACATCAAACAATGAAAGAACCTTCCTTGAATCTGAACAGTTAGTTTCAATTACCGACCTTGATGGTCGAATAACCTATGCGAACAATGAATTTTGCGAAGTTGCTGGGTATACCCTAGATGAATTAGTCGACCAACATCATAATATTGTCCGACACCCTAATATGCCAAAAGAAGCTTTTGGAGACCTATGGGAAAAGCTTAAACGTGGCGACTCATGGCGCGGTATGGTTAAAAATCGCTGTAAGAATGGTGACTTTTATTGGGTCGATGCTTATGTAACGCCTTTATACGAAAACGATAAAATAAAAGGCTATCAATCAGTCAGAACCTGCCCTTCTGATGAGCAAAAGCGTAAAGCTCAAGATTTATACGATAAGTTAAATAATAAGAGTTCAAGCCTAGATTTTAATGGTCATATTGGCTTAAAGCGCATGATCATATCGATTGTAGTAGGCTTAGCTTTACTCTCAAATTGGCTGTACATAGACTCTTTTCTTCCCAATATCATTTTATTATTATGCATTGGTATTATCTTCATTGTTTTTTCAGAAGAATTGATATTCTTCCCCTCTGCGGTTAAAGAAACGAAAGAATCATATGATAGCCCATCTCGTATAATTTATTCAGGCAAAGGTCTAATAAATACGATTGTTTACCCTATCGAATTATATAAAGCTCGAATCAGAACAATTTTAGGCCGAAGCCGTGATTCTGGCACAACATTAGTCAAAGTTGCTACTGAATTAGAAGAATTATCCAGTGAAATGCTCGAAGGTATACAGGAAGAGAATTCGCATTTAGCACAATTTTCTACAGCAATAACTGAAATGAGTGCCACGATTGATGAAGTCAGTACAAATACTACATTAACTCACGATAAAGTTGTTAGTATTCAAGATGAATGTAGGGAAAATATTGAAATAATTGAGCTTAGCCAGAGCAAAATTAACGGTTTAGCTCATGACGTTGAAGGTGCAGCAACGAATGCTATTGATTTAGTGAAAGATGTGGATAAAATTTCAACCATTATGTCTGAAATTCAAGGCATAGCCGATCAAACAAATTTATTAGCATTAAACGCAGCTATTGAAGCGGCAAGAGCTGGAGAGCAAGGGCGTGGGTTTGCTGTAGTTGCAGATGAAGTAAGAACACTGGCAAGTAGAACTCAGGGTGCTGCAGTGCAAATTCAGAGTTCCGTTCATGAACTACAAACGACTTTAAAGCAGTGGAGCCAAGTCATGCTGTCTAGTAAAGTAAATGCCGAGGAATGCTCTGAAGATACCATTAAAATTAAACAAGCGATGAACAATATTATCATCAATGTTAATCATGTTAGTGACATGACAGCTCAAATAGCAACAGCCGCAGAAGAGCAAAGTGTCGTTGCCAATGAAATAAATAAAAGCGTCATTACCATAGATAATATTTCAACAAACAATGCTGAACTAGCACAAAAAGTTAACTCTAATGGGATAGAAGTGAATAGAAGTGCAGAAATAATTGGAAATTTGAGTACAACATTTAAATAATAAAGAAATGTTGCCGTCGTAATTTATGATGTTCCTATTTGTTCGTGAGGAAACTTCACTTTAAATACGGTATCAAGAGGATGAAAATACCTGAGATCTATTAGCCGTTATAATGTCGAAAGAGTGGAAATTATTAATGTTAATGCCCACTCTTTACCGACTTATGATTACTCGTCTCTTAGCCAACCTTGTTTAACAGCTAAGTCAATTTGCTTAGAAACGTATAGCCACAACTGTGGGGCTAAACCTTTAAGGTATTTATTACGTTCAAGAACCTGTGACTTTGCAATGTCGTGTCTTGTCCAACTACCCCCTTCATTTCTCATGTTTTGTAATAAAGGTAAAACACGATCCATTGCTTTCGCAAATCTAGCATCAATACTTTCAGCATTTTCAAACTCTATCCATAAAAGCTGAAAAGTTTGAAACTGTTTTTCAGGCAACAATCCGAATATTCGCCTTGCCGCAGCTAACTCTTTATCTTCTTGCTCTGCAAGATCAGTAGCATCTGAAAAAGCGAACATATCTCCTGTATCAATTTCCACAATGTCGTGGATAAGTAACATACTCATGACACGTGAGATATTAACTTTTTCTACTGCATATTCATGGAGTATTTGAGCGGTTAGTGAAATATGCCAACTATGCTCTGCACTGTTCTCATATCTATTTTTGTCTGATTTCAAAAGTGCTTGTCGATAAACACCTTTAAGCTTATCTAATTCAATAATAAAATCTAATTGTTGATTTAATTCGTCCATTTTTTTCCCAAAGTATTTGTTGGCTACAAGTTGTAACGGTTAAAACTTAGTGCCGTATTACGTGTTATTATTTAACCATATATAAACAATTAGCTAATGGCATTTCTTCGGGATAATCAGTAAACGAGAATCCAAATTTTTCATAAGCTTTTATCGCACTTTTATTATGAGTTAACACAAACAATGAACATTCATTTAACTCTAAGTCATTAAGTCCTAATTCGCATAAGTGACGCATCAGTTCTAACGCTAGTCCTTTACCCCGGCATTTTGGATTTACAATTAACCTACCCAAGTGGCACCTACCTAACCTTTGATAATACTGACCAAAGGCTAAAAATTCAGACTGCGTTGATACCAGTACAAATGATTTCAATGTACTAAGTTTTAGATCGTCAATAAACGAAGACAAATTGCATGGATACCTGAAATTAGGTCCCGACCAATTTTCAAGTTCTTGCGCATTGTTAAACCAACTCATCAATTCGATTAAATGATTCTTCTGTGGCTCAATTAGATGCATGTTTTCCTAAGGTCACAATAAAGGGGTAAAATGTTAACAAAATACTTGTTCATATATTTCTAATGGTAACCCATCAGGATCATTAAAAAATGTAAACTTTTTAAGAGTATATTCGTCAACACGAATTGGTTCTACTTCTATATTTTTTGAAGTTAAATAATCCGACATTAATTCAACCGATTCCACTGCAAAAGCTAAGTGCCTTAAACCTAGAGCTTCAGGGTAACTAGTCCTTTCAGGTGAACTGACGAATGAGAATAATTCGACTTGCCCCCCATCAGGTAGTTTTAAGTCGAGTTTATAAGAATCTCGAGTTTCTCTATAATTTTCAGCAATAATTTCTAGACCTAATATAACAGCATAAAAATGTTTTGATCTTTCATAATCAGAACAAATGATCGCTACGTGATGAATAGATTTTAACAAGCTTGCCTCCTTGGCATACTGATAGTTAATCTTTCGGTTTCATATAATACTTTCATTACAACTCGACCTTTCCTTAAAAACCTATAGTTCTCAACCTTGAAAGCTAACTAGTCACTTTGTTTAGGACTTTAGTTTGTTAATGAGCTCCAATAACTTATCTAAATGTTCTTAGCTCAACATTTTTATCTGGTAACAAATTAAATGGACATGGCTACTTTTTCGATACCATGTGATGGAGTCCATCTTTTAAACTCAACAAAACCATGTTTCTTGTATAAGTTTATTGCAGGTATGTTTACCACCGCCGTTTCTACAACCGCTGCTGAAAAATCAATATCGTCAAGGATATAACTTATTAATTTGTGTGCGATCCCTTGTCGAAAATAATTTGGATCGACAGTTAAACTATTAATTTCTAGCTGCATGTTTTCTACTACAATCTCAATAACTGCAGCGAGGCTTTTATTTTGCTTGAAGCCATAAAATTGTGTTTTTGAATGTTGAATGTCTTCAGCACTTCGTAATAACGGAGGAAAATCAAGAGTCCCAATCAGTTGAGCTTCAATTTTATAAGAATTTTGGAAAACAGTAAAAATTTGCTTTGCAACTTCTGCATTAGTATTATCAAGTTTTGTTATCATGCTGTTAGTTTATAATTTTTATTGTGCTATAACACCAATATTAGGTGCTATAGCGTGGTTTAACGAAAGGTACTAACGGTTGTATCTGTTGAGTTGTTATTTTATCAGAATTTATCCAGGATATTTTACAAACGTCTCAGCTGTCTTTCCATCGTCAAACCAACATGGGCGTTCATCCCAGAAAATATTTGCTGATGGTCTTATTTCAGGGTCACCTGATATATAACCTGCGGGCACAATCAAAAATGCTCCATCTCTACTTATATAAGGTACTTGAGAGCCGCATTCAGTGCAAAAGCAATTACTGAATCGTTCAGCTTCAGGTAAATCAAATCTCTTAATTACATCTTCTCCAGAGTTCCATTGAATCTTCTCTGGCGAAGTGAACATCAATGAAGCAAAGGCAGAACCGGTTTTCTTCTGGCATCGATCACAATAACATTGATAAAATTTATTAAAAGGACCTTCTACGATACTAGAAACCTTACCGCATAAACAACTTCCACTTATTTTGTTATTCATAATTTAATTAACTCTCAAATATTAATGATATTTATATTCCGCAACGTTTATCAGTAATAATAGGCAGTAAAATTGCGAATTACATAAGCGGAATAGTTTTTTTCGTTCTCGTGAGTAACTGGTTACGTTAATCTTTAACCCACACTTTTCTTTTCATGTTTCATGACGATGACGAAATAATAATTTAATAAAATATATTCAATGTTGTAAATTTTTCCAGTTAATAAATTAATACATCACGGATAATTGTACCAGAACCATAAAAATCATGATCATAACATGGTGCAGAACTCTATAAAAAACATGTTAGATTGTTCAATGTACCGATTTCTAATATGGTTAACGTTGAGATACTTATCGGAACAGTCGTAAGCAAAAGTAACCAATGTCGAATTATAGGGACACTTGTCTTATCAAGACTAAATTTTGAGTCCTCAAATGAGCAAGTGAAAGTATATATTGAATTGAGAATTAGCTGGCACTTTCCTCTTCGTGTAAAACAAGAGTTACCAATTTATGAACAATTGGAGAAACGACTATTATTGTGGGAAATGCTACGATAAAAGCAAAACTCCAAGCCTTTAACCAAATGACAATGATATTTGAAACCATACCAACGTTAAACACACTTATAACAAAAGACATAATACAGGACATAAGTAACGCCATAAAAAAGGAAAAAACTGCTTTGTGATGTTTACGTGAAATCATTTTAAATATCCATAAATTGGTGTAACAAATAACGCCATACTAACCGGCACGATATAGGTGGTGAAATAACGAGGTGTATTGCTAGAGAACTATTAGACGTTCGTTTAATTCGCTTATTATATGACTATTTCATCTTCTTAGGCGTAATTAAATCGTAAAATATTAAATAATATAATTAGAACGTACTACCTACATACCTCGCGAACTTCCAACGCAGACAACACAAATTTAAAATTTATATTATGACTTTAGTTCTACTCAGAAAATTATGAAGATAGAATCTGTAGTTGTTGACTATCCCCCTTGCAAAGGTATGAATTATCGCGGTTTGTAACAACCTCTTTAATTGGTTCGATAATAATTTTAAATTGATAAATTTATATAAACGTCGAAATAAAATGCATGTTTTATCGGTCTAGTAATCGCAATTTAAAAGACAACCATAACCTTTTCATTAAAACGTAATACCGCATAGGGTTCGGATAAATGCTTAAAATTAAACTTATATTAACTCTCCTAGCCTGTCTTACTCATTTTAACCTACAAGCTAATGAACAAGCTAATAATTCAAAACTTGTAGCTGTATTAAATGAAATCCGTAGTATAAAACAAGAACACAATATCCCTGCAGTTGGCCTAGTTATTATCAAAAACAATCAAGTACAGTGGTTAGGCTCATTGGGTACAGCAGATAAAGCGAATAATACACCTGCCGATGAGAACACTTTTTATCGAGTAGGTTCTATCACTAAGGCGTTCACTTCTCTCGCCATTCTCAAGTTACAAGAACAAGGAAAGATAGATTTAAACGACGATTTAAAAGATTACGTGCCAGGTAAGTATTTTAATAATACATGGAGAAACGATACACCGATAACGATTGCACAGTTACTTGAACATACCGCAGGATTTAATGACATTAACACTGCTGAATTTGACCATAATGATCCATCCCCTATATCTATTAACGATGGTTTAGCATACAACGCTAAATATCATATTACTCGCTGGCAACCAGGCCTTCATAGCAGTTATAGTAATTTAGGCAGTGGTTTAGTGGGAGCCACCATTGAAAAGTTAACAAATTCGACCTTTGATAATTACCTAAGTAGCGAAATTTTAGCGCCAATGCAAATGCCCCATTCGTCAACCTTATTAACAGACTATATTAAAGGAAAGTTAGCAAAAGGATACGATGTTAAAGGTAATAACGAGTCAGATTATTGGCATCTAATTTTACGGCCTTTTGGTGCTTTAAATAGCTCTCCTAAAGAGATGGCGAAATTTCTAAGTATGTTAATAAACCGTGGCACGGTAGATGACACCCCATTTTTAATGGCTGCTTCAATAGATAGAATGGAAACACCACAAACTAGCTTAGCTGCTCGAGCTGGATTAACATTCGGATATGGTTTAGGAAATTATCACACAGAACATAATGGTTTATTATTTCATGGCCATGGTGGCATGGCTGCAGGGTATTTATCTCGATATGATTATTTGTTAAAGAATAAATCAGGTTATGTGCTAATGATTAATGCAAATAACCATTCAGCAATTTCAGAAATATCTAATGTCATTAAAGATTATTTATCTGATGATCTAGTAAAGACGGTAATAGCGACTGTGCCCCTGCCTAGTACGATAGAAGATTTTACAGGCTACTATCAACCAGCCGCAGCACGAGGCCGTATTTCATTAATTTTGGCAAGATTGATCAGTATTGAATATTTATCAACAGAAAACAATGAAGTCATTTTATCTTCGTTATTTAATGGTACTAAACGTTTAAAGCATAAAGGTAACAATACTTATAGTGAAGATGATTTACTCATTACTAATACAGCGTTGATAAAAACAGATGAGAACAAAATTTATTTACAAAATGATAATAGTTATCAGAAAATATCTTCAGGGCAATTTTACAGTCAAACAATGATTCTTGTCTTCACCTTACTGCTCGTTTTATATAGTCCATTTTATGTTGTATTTTTATTGATAAAACAATTATATTTACGAAGACTGCCAACCAAGCATCAATATTATAAACTATTAAAAACAGTACCCTTTTTGCTATTTATCACCTTTTTGGCTTTAATCATTATTGTCGAACCTAGAATAGGTGACAATACTGAATTTATGTTTAAAACAATAGCATTATTGATGATTTTATCCTCGTTGACCGCGTTAGTGCTAGCCCTGTGGAAACAAGCGGGCTTTTACCTTAAATGTCGCCGCTTAGCGATAACGACGTTAAGTTTAATAATGGGGATATACCTTTACAATGGAAGTTTGCTCAGTCAGCCTATATGGAGCTGATTTTTTTAAGTGGGGCCGTGAGTAAGTTGTTTATAATTTATCCGGGTTAAATCGACTGACACCTGTAGATTCGTTTAGCTCTAATACGCCTTTATGCAATAAACCTTGAATGGCTTTATCTATAGAATTACATAGTTTGACGCCTTTTTGATCGTTATTACAAACATAAAAGCTTTCTAGAATAGCTACGGGCTTATCTAGGTCGTAATAAATTTTACTGGCTTCTTTATGTGCTTTAACTGCATTCACGGTTCCGGGGTACCCCCCTAAAACTCCACTTAAACGGTTTTTTAACAACAACTTAATATTGATGACATCATTGTTTTGAAAGGAGATATTCAACCGAGGATCAGATGTTATTTCTTTTCCGTAAGAAAACCCTCGAACAGCACCTAGCGGCTCATTGTCAAAGTCAGAGAGTTCAGTAAACCCCGAACCATTAACAGTGAACAGTATAATGCGTTTGTAGAAAATAGGTTTTGAAACGACATACTGATCTTTTTCACCTGGTAATTGCTCCCATAGTTCAGGGAAATAGCCATCTAATTTGCCATTTTTAACACCTAACCTAGCCCTATTCATTGACGAGAGAATGAGCTCTGTCTTTTTATTCATTTCCATGAATATAGCATTGTTCAATTGATTAAAAAGACCAGTACCATCTTCATTAATTAAACCAGGTGTTAAATAACTACCTATTTTTACTGGTTCTTTAGCACCGCTCGCAGAAGCTATCGGTATAGAAGTTATTTGCCAACCCATTAAAACCAAATAACTTAGTATTAACTTCATGACATTGGTTAGATACTTGTTCAAATTTCTGAAGTCCCCATAGTAGCTAACAACTCAATAAATCTGTTCTTTTGCATGTTTAGCTTAATCATAAAGCTAACATTTAAAATAAATTGCCGCAAATTGAATCGGTGCTTATGAATGACTATATTAGCGCCATAGCGGGGTTTTATTAAAACGCCATTTTGATAACTATATAACGGCAACTGAGGATAAAATATCCCAAACATTAGAACTCGTTTTACCCTTGAGCCTAATGCGTTTATTGACCGATTTCACACAAAGTTTAAATTGGACATTTTTTATTTATCTATTGAAATAGTGTTATGTTAACAGATGTTTATCATTAGCTATGGCCGCTATTCACTGAGAATATTTATTGTTTTACGTGCTTGGTCACTTTATTCATTTACGGCTATCAACAAGCTAATTCAAAACACTATTTATTTTCTGAAGATTATATTTAAGTAAAAGTTTATCTACATTTGTCATATTATTTGTATCGATTTCGATATTATTCAATCCATAACCGTTTTCGGTTTTTGTTATGTATTTATTGAAGTTTATATTCTTCTTCATCTTATTAAATATCTTCATTAATGCCGGTTCGATTATTGATACTTGATCTAGTTTCCATGCTGAGTCTTGTCGTTTAACAATGAAAATGTTTGATATATATTCATACTCATTAAATATGCCCATTTCGTCAACTTCAGAGTCAACTAGACTTAAACTGACTTTAACAATGTCATCTGAATAAAAAGGGATCCAAAAGTCATCCCTGATAACCTTAACGCTGTAACTTTTATCGCTAAATAAATTAAATCGTTCAAGTAAGCTCACAAAAAAGATAAAACTATCTTGATTACAAGATAATTCATTATTTACTTCTGTATTTATAAAGATAGGTACACAGTTACTAGAAAAACTTTGCTTTTCTAGTTCATTAATATGGCTGCTTATTAAATCATCTATGTGGTGGTTTTCTCCAAGTAAACTAATGAAAAACAATAGGATAAAAATAGTGGTTGTTATAAGTGTTATAATTGAATGTTTAAACTTCATATTTTTGGAGTGGCTCAAATTTAAATGAAATTAACGCACTGCTTACGTTAAAAATAGTTGTCTACAATTGCACAGATCAAATCTGCCAACGGTTATGTTTTGCTTTTCTTAGAACGCTGGTAAATATACGCCTTATTACTTCCTGTGTATTCAACTAATAGGTCAGTAATATATATATCTTGGATTTTGTTACCGGCAATTATTTCATTATTATGGATATAACTCTGAATTTTCATTTTGGTTATTTTAATCGAGTCTTCACCGGTAAAGTCTCTTAGCTTGAGAGATTTTAAAGCAATAGCAAGTGCTTCACGTGCAGCTATGGTTTCTTCTCTGTCGACAACATCAAAATCCCATAAGAGGTGAACACTAATCACAACCCTATAGTCATAAGAATTCATGGGGTTCACCGTGATATTTTCAAATGTACTAAGGTAACCTGAATGTGCAGAAAAACTGAATAGCACAAATAAAATTGATATGAAACTTTTCATTATTACTCCCTTTTGGAATCTCGAAACATAGCGTTAATACATCCAGCTAAGCACATTGTGTTAACGCGGTGCAAAGCGAATAGCTCGCTGTTTTTAGTTATTGTTGATTGATTTTTTTCTTATTTATATACATCAGGTTGGTGTAATTCCATGAATGACTCAGGTGAACTCAATGATTTAAAACCAAACTGTTCATATAGACCATGGGCATCACTTGTTGCCAGAGTCATACGTCGAATTCCCTGCAGATTAGGATCATTTAAAATGAATTTCATAAGCCACTTACTTATACCTTTGCCCTTATGTTCATTTAGAACAAATACATCAGCTAAATATGCAAATGTTGCGCAGTCAGTAACCATGCGTGCAAAAGCGACTTGTTGGCCTGACTCAGTAAAAACACCAAAACATAAAGAATTATTTATAGCTTTTTCCATGATCGTTATTGGAATACCTTTAGCCCAATAAGATCCTGAAATGTAACTGTGAATTGCAGTTAAGTTCATATCTTTTATATTAGAACTCACTTTATAACCTGAAACCAAGATTAACTCCTTTGAACAGCAAAACGACTGTTAAATTTATTCGCAATATTGCGCCTTCCTTACACCTTGGTTCATTTAATATTGCATGTAGAGCACATGTAAAACACTAGAAATAATAGTGCTCAACTAAACAGTTAACTCGCTACAAAGTACGAATGCTCATTAACTGTTTACTAAACTTTTAAACCTATCTATACGTAATTTAGCTATTAGACGTGGCAGCCGTTGAAGCAACTATAGTCGATGCTACTGCTTGTTGTGTTGCAATTTGACTTGATATTACAGCGGCATTTTGATGTTCACTCGCGATAATACAGGTGCTATAACCAAAACCTTTTAAAGGATTCTCCCAGACAATAGACCCGTCTGAAGCTTGTAAACTAAACAAATGTCCACCTGAATAAGCAAATATATTACCATCTTCGTAGTAAACATTAGTAATGGTTGAGCTTTTAAGTTTTGTTTTCCAAAGCTGTTCACCTGTCTTTTTATTCAAACAGACAACATGATTACTGATACCCAAAAATAATTTTTCCATAAACCTCTCCCTGAACATAGTTGATAACACCCCTTTATGGGGTAAATAATTGCTAATGACTTAGTCTGTTTTAATGAATTAGATACGCCATCAACACAATGACTAAGACGTAAAAGGATATACCCAATAGACAAATTAAATTGATTTTTTTAGATTTACTGCCCTTAAATGAAGCGAAATCCTTAAACTCCATTGTAAATCGCCCAAGAGTAAATACTTTTAGAATTAAACAACCTGTCGAATAAAAAAGAAAGCCGAAAATAGTCTCAATTAATAACCAGACAAATATATCGATAACAAAACTCATGCTTATTTACTCCTCAAATATAATAGCCAATAAAGTTATTCTTTATTGACTTAGTATGTATTTTTACAACGTAGGTCGTTAAAAACAATATAAACAGTAACACTATCATTGAGCTAACAATACTTATAGTGGTTAAAATTAAGAGCACGGGCTAAGAGATTGATAACTCATATAGATTAGTGCAACTTAAACAAAAGAGAAAACAAAGCAAAGTGGTGTATATATGCCGCTCAGCATGACATCAATCACGATTAAATCGTTACAAGGCTTTATACTGACGGACTAACCTCTTTGGAAAACATCCTCGATTAAAGAAATAAAAACGCACAATGATATATTCTCTTAAAGCCATGTTATATTCTCTCTCCCCCACACAGGTACCAATTATTATTACTGTCCCAAAACTCAGCGTCGGTTTTTAATAAGATCCCCTTCGCTATCGGAGGATTTTTTAAATACGGCGCCCATTTGTTTAAGTTAGTGCTTTGAGAGTACCATCCCGTGGTTCTTAATTTTATCTTGTTTTGGGAAACCGATATTATTACAGCTTGAGCTTGCAGCTCAGCATGGTATGTCCCACTTGTACCATTTGGATCAATGACGCTGTAAGTTACTTTTATATTATCCTTACATACTTGCTTATTTACCCAAGAGGAAACATTACTTTTCTTTTGATTAATAATTTCATCTTTATTTTTAAAAGGTGTAGTTGATGCCGTTACTTCTTGTTCATGAAAGGGAGGAACTGGGAGAGTTACATTTTGCAAAATACTACTTTCGACTAACTCAGGTGTATAAGGTTTTGTTTTGATGGTGTTTGGGTCTTCAACGATCTTATTTTCAGTTGACTGGCAAGCTGAAAATAAAAAAAGACTCAATAAAATAAAGCAAAAATTTTTGATAATAAAAACCTTTTAAATTTATCGCCACGTTAGCGCTAAAGAATAAGCCTAACGGGGAGAAGAAACAGATACTGCCAGCTATTTAGCGCTCTTTTAAGCAGCTGTTTTTTTTACGTTAATATAAGTGCATACCATCGTATGGCTTTGTTTTTAAACATTCAAGCCTCTTAGCCAAATTACCGACATGTATCTCCAATTTATGACCATTAGGATCTAAAATATACAGTGAGTCACCCTCACTTGTATTTTCCTTCCATAACTCGGTTCCTGCAGACAACAATTGTGACTTTAATTGGGGGAAATTTATAGCCGATACATCGAAGGCAATATGAGAGTAATCTTTACTGGGCAAAACTTTGTCACAAGATAAACAAAACCACAGTTCGCCTATCGATAGATAGGCACCTTGGTTCCACTTTGCATGAGGTTTCATACCAAGAAGTTCAGTATAAAAAGCAAAAGATTTATCCAAGTCATTGACGGAAATTGTGATGTGATTTAGACCCTTAATCAATAGTTATCCTCCATAAAAAAGTACTTTAATCAGTGGTGGTACGGTTGACTACAATTGGCGATGTATCAGGAATAATCATCCATTCAAAGCCCTGTTTGCATGACTGATTAGGTGTCTTATGTTGACTGAAATTCAATAGTTTAGTATTCAAATCTAGCTGTATACTTTTCAATTATAATGTAAATAAGCTACCTAAGGTAACGGCAGTATTAATTGACTCTTAAGATTTTAACGCCACTACAGCGCCCGTTGAAACCATTATACTACCCGCTGTTTTATTAATAATTACAGCGGCATTAGCTGATTTAAAGGTATTTTTAGCTTTTATTGCTAGTAATGAATAACACATATTTACACTGCCAAAAGCCACTGTAGCAGCTAACATAATTAAGCTTGTATCATAGAGTGTAACTTCATTAACATTAATGAAAGCGGGGAAAAATCCAACATAAAACAATATAGCTTTAGGATTACCGAGTGTAATAAAAAGGCCAGTTAAGAAATTAGACATCAGTGATGAGTTTTCAGATGCCTGAATGTTGATTGAGTCAGCTTTAGATAGCAGAAGTTTAATCCCGAGCCAAATTAAGTAAGCAGCACTGAGGTATTTAATAATAAAGAAAGTAGTTCCCATTATTTCAGCAAGCGCAGATAGACCAAATAAAGCAAGTACAATAAAAATATAATCCCCTAATACGATACCTACAGTCATATAGAAAGCTTGTAGTTTACCAGAAGAAAATGAACGAGCTATGATAGCGAAAACAGCCGGCCCAGGAACTATTGCTAAAATAAACATGGCACCAAATAAAGCGAGTAAACTATCGATTGACATAAAACATTCCTTATAAACTAACGCCACATTAACTCGTTTGTTCTTGTGAATAACAAAGCTAGAAAATTGATGAAAGCCCTTTGTTAATAGGCATATTATCGGTTGACGCTATATTAAGCAATCTAGAAACATTGCAAAATTTTTATGAAAGATGAAGCCACCTCTTCTACATTTATTTGAGTCCATGGCTAGCGGGTAGTCGATCGCAATAAATCAATATGCTCTTGATAACCAATATTATTGTAATTACTAGAATGATAATTCATAAAGCCATGCAAGTAGTCTACTTGTGTTATTTTTACATTATCTTTGATTGCGAGCTTGTTTATGAGCTCGTCAACATCAAAATGTGACTCGCTTTTAGGGAATACTAAATTTATTTCAAAACACGGTTCTATTTCGATTGAATTCCTTATTTGTGAGCCATAAAAGCAAAAAGCTTGTTGAATAAAAGTGTTCTCATTATTTAGAGATAACCTCCAAATAGCTGAAGCTCCAATACTAAAACCAATTAGAGTCGTTTTACTGTCAAGGGAGCCCAAACTTTTTACGACTCTTGAAACGTAATTATCAAGCCCAACCGTGTCAATGAAACATAAATATGCTTGCGCTTCATTTTTGAAACTCATACATTTGCCTTTGTATGGATCAATAATACTATGTGCGCCAAGTTTTTCTTTTAGTTGTAATAATGCTGGCGTAATACCAAAAACATCTGAGACTATAATTATATTCATAAAGTTTTGACCTGATCTCTAAGTGGCTACATGAAGTCTTTTTTTAATGATGGTAATCACGTGCTAGAATTACAATAAACGAAGCGGGTTACATACGTTTGAAATATCGGCAATTTGTAATTACTTACAATGATGATTGTGTGTAGCAATAGCTCTCCTAAGGAGAACAATCATTACTCCAATACCAAGTCCAACAACAACACCTGCAACGGCGTCAGCACTGAAACCGAATAAAAGATCTGCTTTCTTTGAATTAATTAACCATTGGCTAAACATAAAAGTAGTTATACCAACTGCAGGAATAAACACTAAATGTGATTTTCTTTTTTTCATAATATATCTCCTAGTCTTGATTTATATATAACGGTTATAGTATTTGGTAAAAAATAAGCCATGTGAATTCCTAGCTCTATACCGGTAGGCAACCAATTTAAAAGCGCCTAACTATCATTGTCTCTTATACAAAGAGATTGTGCGGAAGATCTAAAAACAGAATGCACCTTAACGTAATCTGACCTATCGACTACACGAGTCATTAAATCTTGTCCTTTATTAAGACATAACTCCTGTTTAAGCGGCAAGAAATAGTTAGCTGAAATACTCAAGGAACAATACATCACAAGTGTTATGCGTTTGTTTTAACCCGAATACATGTACGTTATTCAATACTTTTTAATAAATATTTCACGAAAGGTGATTTTTGTTCACCGTAAGCTTCTTGGTCAGTAATACCATTGGATATAATCTCCTTCTTAGACAGCTCGTACTTATTCCTCGATGCGGAATTATTTAACATATAATCTTTGTATTGCAGTTGCTTTATATGTTCTTCGCTACCACTAGCAATAACGTGAACATGCAAGTAATACACTATTCCGTTTAGATTTACTGCCCCATCCTTTCGTGGACGCCCAGGTGGGAAAGGTTTTTTACTTATTTGATCTTGAAAGCCTAAGTTAGATAAGTGCTCAGTAGCTAAACCTAAATCATTATTTTTATATAAAACAGTCAAGTCAATAATTCCCTTACCACCAACATTAAATGATGTAGAGCCTATATGAATAACCTCCAATTGTTCTAAGTAAATAAAGTCTATAACAGCTTGAGCAACGTCAATATATAATGGAGTCCAGGGAGAAAAACTCGCATCAATCTTTTTATATTGTAATATTTTCATACTCATTTAATACCTGGAAATAATCTGTGTTTATAATACTTTGCTTCGCGTTAGTTAAGCTATTTGTAGTTATAATTCATCCTAATTTATTGTTCAGCTAGCTTCTTAAGCCTTTCTGATTCTTCTTTTATCATTGCCTGAAGTTCTCCTATATTTTTTTGAATACGGGCTGCACCAATTTGAGCACCTTGTCCCATTAACGTAGGCATTTTCTCTATTGTCTTTTTTCCTATATCTGTTGCATAAAACGCATTGATTTCTCGTAGTTCTGAAGCTGTAAATGCTGCTGAGTAAATCTGAACAAATTCAGGCTTTAAGCTGTTCCAATTCATATGCTTTTTAAAAAACTTCATCATAACTGATTTGAAAGGAGCTAAGGTTGGGTTTTGTTGCAACTGTATGTCGACCATTTGTGACATTGATTCGGTCATAGCCTTTTCCATGCCCATAGTGCTCAGTAGTTTTTCAGCTTCTTTTTCTGAAGCACTGTTAGCAAATGTTATCGTTGAAATTGCAAGTAGACCTGCAAACATGCTTAGTTTAAATAATTTCATTTTTTTTCCATTAGTTATTCATAATCTTAACGTCTTATTCAGCGGAAATTAATGGTTGGCTATATCTCGACGCGATATACACCTGTTATCTTCCAATTGAGTTACTTCTTATCGCCTACTGTGCTCTTTATGCGCCAACTTATAAGCTGAACGCAAGCACTACATTTGCACTTTTATCAGCACCCCCTTATCTTTATTGGTCCATCGACAATTAACGCTTTATTTACAATTAACCCGATGATAATTCCGATTAGATAACAAAAGAGGTCAGTTAACTTAAAACCAAAACCAAGCACTAGTCCTCCAAGTTGTGTCGAACGTAGATTATCAATCCAAGGGGCGTGATAAAACTGCGAAAACTCTATGAAGAATGAAAAACATATCGCAAAAGCAAATGAATGAAGTACTGGAGCCGAAGGATGTAAAGCACGGAACAACCAAAAAACCATTAGCGCCCATAATGTATCTCCAACGTAAGCGTTTAAGAACTCTGGTAGAACAAATAAACTAGAACGTGAAGCCAGCCCAAGCAGCATTGTAATAATAGCTAAAATTAAATAAATCATCCTATATTTAATAATCGAACTCCTTATATAACACCTTATGTAACACCTTATTTATTGACGTAGAATCGTTGGTGAAAAAACAAGATGTATTATGTTAGCCAACGTTTTTATTCATTAACAGAATTGTTAAATCCTTGTTGTTTTTTGGAACACTAAGTCGGTTTTTCATTATTTACCAGCATATCAATGTATTTAATAAATCTCCTATGTCTTGTTTCGGGCTTCTTTGCACTTGTTAAGCCGTACGCAATAACATAATGACTTGATTTAGTCAGGTTATTAAAAAATTGATTAGCCTTTGGTTTGCGCTCGAGTGCTGATAGAAAATCAGCAGGCACTTTCATTTCGCTTACCGCATAGGCGTTATCCCACCTGCCGTCGGCTTTAGCTGCACGAACGTGCAAGAGTCCTGATTCCATCATCCTGCCCTGAACGATCAAACGCTCGACATGCGATCTGTTTCTTTTTGACCACATGCTTCGCGCTTTTCTGGGAGTGACTCGCTGGAGGTAGGCTTGGTCATCTATTGACTTCTTGATGCCATCAATCCAGCCATAACAGAGCATCTCAATGACAACATCGTCCCAAGTTACGCTAGCAATCCCGGTCTTCTTCTTGAATATCTTCACCCAGAGTTCACTTTCAATTGCGTGATTAACTTTAAGCCATTGCCCAAGTTCATTTGGTGATGTAAAAGTCATTATTCTTGCGGGATTGGCATCAGGCATAAACTGTTCTCTTTGGCTCAACGCCTTACTAAATTGTGTGAAATCGCTGGCTAAAATACGCGAAAAACAATATTAGCCAAATACTTAGAGTATATTTGAGTAGAATGACAAGTATTCTAAACTAGATTCTTTTTGATTTACATCTCATTTTTAGAGTAATAATGTAACAAATCAATAACATGAATTCCTTGTTATGTTTTGAGTAAACTAAACACATGATTATTATAAAATTCATCATTTTTATATATAGCTTTCTGATGAACAGACTCTAATTCAAAACCACATTTGCCGAGTACATTCATAGAAGCGGTATTGTGAGAAAAAACGGAAGCAAACAGCCTAACAATATCTGTATTTTTGAATACTAACGATATTATTTCATTTATAGCGTGAGTAGCAATTCCTTTTCTCCAATAGTCCTTTGCAATCCAGTACCCAATTTCCGCAGACCGTTGATATTCAAACTCTCCTTGTTCTGCTCCTATGCATCCGATCAAAGAGCCATTAATGTCTATAGCTTTAACAATACCCATTTTGCATCCAGTTGAGATCCACCATTGCGCATCATCCAGCGTATAAGGTGATGGGATTTTAGATGATAGGTATCTAACAACTTCTGGATCATTCAAGATATGCAGTAGTTGAGCCGAATCACCTTCATGAAAGTCTCTAATAGTTATCATTAATTTTATAATCACTCAGGTTAGAAGAAAAAATAGTTGTTAAAATGTCACGAGCCTAGACAATGGTGCGCTCGAAGTGCTGATCAGGGATTTTGAATTACAAACTCTATGTTTTTAATATCACGTTTATTATCAGGATAAAACAAATCAATAGCAATATAGGCTAAATAATTTTGATACCATTACGGTGGACTACTTCTGAACCAGACCTCGCCCCTATCCAAGCACCAGCTAACCAAACGACATGATTGCCCCCCGCATTATTGGATTCAAATAGAAACAATCTGGTATGTGCTGCTGTAAAAATAATGCCTCACCTCATTAAAGATACAAAAAATACAACAAATACAACAAAAAACGAGTCTGTACCTTGCCCGAGAAACTGTCATAAATGCTATTCTTGGGATAACTAAAGCCCAAAACACATTGTGACTAATTTCCGTTATATTATTGTTCTTATCAAATTTACTACTGCTTGAACCACGCCATATGACCACATTGTGCACAGCTGACGTGTGAAACACTTTTGTTAGCCCAGTCAAAGTTAAAGAAAGTGGCTAAACTCGTGTTTAATTGAGATTTACCAAGCCAAAATAAATTGTGATTACAGGCTAAACAACGAAACTCCCTACCTAAAACATCTACAGTTTGAGGTTCTTTCTTAAATTTGTTGAAAAACAATTTTATAAACTCCAATAATTAATTTAGTGTTAAGCGCTAATGCCAAGTTCAGCAGTAAATAATAGCGAACTATCATCTGCGACTTACCAACAACAGTAATAGTAATTTTCTCGCCCTGAAAATCCTTGTTATATGTACTTTAGTCAATAATTAGAACGAGCCCACTTACTCAACTCTTCGATTGGTTTTGGAAACCCAAGCGTATAAATAAAGCGATTCTCACTGTCTTCAAAAATAGTATTTCCTACACCGAGTAATATAAAACCCTCGGCTAACAACGCACTAGCATCTTGAGAGCATTCAGTTTCAACAATTTTTGTCACTTTAAGAAGTGCTTCTTGCGAGCTTGTGATTTTAGAATTTTCCATGATACACCTTGTAAATATAACGCCAAATTAAATAGCCTTTGAGTACTGATAATAGTTGACTAAAAGATGAGGAACAAAGCTAGTCAACTGCTTAGTGGTCGTTTGAGTAACTTGTTATGTACACTACGGTTTGGTGTGCTTGTTTATACTTGCATTTAATTGTTTAACTGTATTCATGCAATCCTCTTTTTTTGAGCCTTTTAAATCATTGCATCTCTTTGCTTTATTTATAACAGGAAGTGGTTCTCCAGTAACAGCATGCTTTATTAAATCAATATCAACTTGTGTACCTAATTCGGTCAAAGTACCGCCCTTTTGATTCTCTTTGTTTTCAATACCTAGCTGTTCATCTAGAACAGCGCCTACAAGAGTACAACCTGGTAAAATAATAAATAACACTAGCAAAAATTGAATTCTCATGACGTTTCAATACTCCTGTGTAGCTAATGCCCTATTAGAGCTAACTGTTCTTTTTATTGTTTGAATCGCTTGTTATGTTTTACCACGGGCCAATTATGTAATCTAAAGTTGCTAAGACAAGAACCGGTACAAAACCTACGGATAAACCGCAAACTAAATGATGTACTTTTCTCGAAGCTAGATGAGAAAACCGACTCTTGATATAATTTCCGCAAGCCGCACCAACAGGCAAAATAACAATAAATCCACCAACAATCGAATAGAAAATAAATGCTATTGCAGCATAACCAAAGCTACTCGTTATAGTTGATTCAAATTCGCCATAGGGTCCAACGTAACCAACCATGGGAGATGGAAACCGATAAAACAACGAAAAAAATACGCTCCATACGTATATACCAAAACTAAATGAAGCAATTCCTTTTAGTGCGTCCATACTATCCTTAAAATATAACGCTATTTAAGCGGTAAATGATAGTTGGCTACAATAAGCGACAAATAAACAAATAGCCAACGGTTATTCCCCTGCTTGAATGATTTGTTAAGTCTCACTTTTAAAGAACTACTCGGTAAATATCTATTTTAAAACCACGAAATTCAGAAGATTTAATAAATGTAAAACCTGTTTGATTCACAACATTTACGGAGCTCACATTTTCAGATTCGATGAGTGCGTGTATATATTTTAAATTTAAAGAATTTTTTGCAAAATCTAATACCCCTAACGTAGATTCAATAGCATAACCTTTCCCTTGATGATTGGTAGCAAGTCGGTAGTTAATATGGACTACTTCTTCTGAGTCAACTTCATGCTTATTGAGACCACAAACACCAATAAACTCGGAATGAGTAGAATCATAAATTGCCCAGTGTCCATAACCGTTTTCTTCATATTGATGAAGGCAGTTATTAATGTATTCAATAATCTGCTCTTGTGAATGAACACCGACAGTAGAGTATTTCATTACAGTTGGGTCGGCTAATACCTTCGATAGTTCTTGAGCATCCGCTTCAGTAATTTTACAAATACACAACCTTTCAGTTTTCACTACAGTCATCATAAACTCTAAGAGATGTAACGCCACATTAAGTGGCTAAAATTTGTATGTTAATAGGCTAAGGCAACTGTTACGTGGCCAGTTTGAGAGGCTTAAGTACATACGATAGAATAAACGTCTTGTTTAAACAATGACTCGAATTATAACCAGTGGCGTCTCATTGTATTGCTAACTCATTAGTAATTGGCTCGTACAAGTCTAAACTGAACTGAGCTATATCATAATCGTCGTATAGAACTGACAAAAAGTTATCTATATCAATGTTTGAACACTCGACTCCCTCCAACTGATTATCAAAAGATAACATATAATTCTTTTTTCCTTTTGCCATCAACTCCAGTTTAGCTAGGCTAATATGAAGCTTTCTCCTAACGATAGCATCAAGTTCATTTTTAGGAGCCAATTCAATGTACTCATAATTGTTACACCTTTTCGAAATGACATATAGAACTTGAAGAGTTTTAAGTGCTTCAAATGCAGAATGAATAGTATCTCGTTCGATCTTTGTAAATGACGCACTATAACTGATTTTGAAATGTAGCATTAATACTAGAAATAAAATCCTTTTCATTACTCTACTCTCTCTAATTTGTATTATGAGGAACTCCCAACACTTCTTTTATACATAACGTCTCAATAAGTGACTTAAAATTATTAATTAAGATGTTAAATGAAGCGGCAAATAGCTAACTATGTTGTTCCGCATGAAGTTATTGTTATCTGTTTTTACACTGTTTTATTATAGGGGCTTGGATTAAACTACCCTTTATGTTACAAAAAATAAACCCTGTTCGTTATAGGTAGCATGTAAACTTGAACTAAAAACGCCACTTTTAACAACATTCTCAGATATCGGCCAGCTTTGAAAATATTGCATAGATTCTTTTCGCTTAATCGCGATACAATTTTAAAACCAAATGACTTCAATATTTTGGTTACTTTCAATTGACCATACTTTTGTTGAATTATGTTCTGGAACTACAAGTATTTTACTATTTGAATCGTTCTGAATGTGACCATAAAACATCGCAGGACAACCAGATATAGAAAATATTAGTAAAGATATACGCATCATTATCCTAAACACATAACGCCCCATATAGATGAAAATTGCAATTGGCTAAGATGAGATTAAAAATAAAAGATGCAAATAGATTTTGCTGATCTTCCTTGTTCTTTGACTTTTTAATTCCATTGAATGTTACTCCTATGATTTAGATATACCAACTTTTCATTGAAAATCCTGTTTGAGTAGTTTGTTATAGTGCTAAGTTAACCTTACTAAGCTTTTTTAACAAACTTAGCTGTTACCATCATTTCTCCTGCACCTTCTACCTTACAATCTAATTGATGGGCTTTTCCAACTAAGATTCGTCTAATAACAACTTTGGTGCCTATTTTAAGAATTTGAGAGCTTCCCTTAATTTTGAGATCTTTTGCTAGAGTTACCTTATCGCCCTCATTTAATAATGTACCGCTTGCATCTTTAACCGTTATCAATTCATCCGCAATAAGTTCTGAGGGGTCCCATTCATATGCACATTCAGGACAAATAAAATAATTCCGATCTTGGTAAACAAATTCGGATTTACAATTTAGACAACGAGGAATTGACATGTATTAACTCCTTAGAAGTAAAAATATGATCATATAATAAATAATATTATCTTTCATAAATAATATTATTCCCGAAGCGCCATAACGACCTATTAAGCGGCAAGAAATAGCTGGCTAAAATATGTGAGGCACGAACAACAGTCAGCTGTTCCCCGCCCTTTTAAATCACTGTTTATGTGCTAAATTACAACAGCTTACGCCTTTTTGATAGTTTCGTCATTGGAATAATACAAGTTAGCAGTAAAACAATTAGTGAAAAGAGAGTTACAAAAAAATTACTCAATTCAACGCCAAAAATACTACCGTTTAAGAATACTCTGTAGTGAATAACACCTGTTAATACACAAAAAAGTATAAAGATAAAAACGTAAACGGATCGCAGAGGTACTGCTGATGCTAATTTAAGTTGAAACATAAACACTGCAATACTCAATAAAACAAATGTAACTGATATCATCATTGGCTCTTAAAGTGTGTTAAACGGAAAATAATGGTTGGCTATCCAACGCCGCTCGAAAGCCAGTTGTAATTCTTTTGTTTGAACAGCTTGTTATATTTTTTATGCCACTTCAAAGTTTACGAAGTGGCCATTGGTAAATTGATTTGCTGTTTAGCATGCCTGAGATCGTAGTTGTCATACATTGTTAGGCAATTTGAACACCTAACTCTATAATTGCCGGAATGACAGACATGATTAATAATCCAGCCATTGAATAATTAAATACTCTCCGATGTTGCTTGGAATTTAGTATATTCTTTAAAGTTGATCCAAAAAACAACCAAAGACCAACACATGGAAACGAAACAATCAAAAATGTTAATGAAATTATAATGTTTTGAAAATAGAAATCTGTTCCAACAGTTGTAAAGGCAGCAATGGCGCCTGTTGCTACCACCCAAGCCTTTCCGTTTAACCATTGATATAATGCTCCATTAATAAAGGTTAATGGTTTCCTTTGCGTACTTGATGTAGATATTTCGGTGGCTGTTGCGATTATAAAAGCCAAATAAAGTAAGTACATTGTACCGAAAAGTTTTATAAGCAAATGTAAAACTGGAAATGTTTCAAATACTTGATTGAAACCAATACCAACCAGCAATAACATTATTGCGAATCCAAAACAGATCCCCAGAAATACAGGGAGACTTTTTCGAATACCAAAATTTGCTCCAGAAGCCATAACAGTTATGTTATTAGGTCCAGGAGTAACCGATGATGATATAGCAAAAAATACGATTGCTGTTATATAGTCCATACTCTATCTTACTGCCTAATGCCACATTAACCGGCAAATAATTGTTGGCTAAAATAAGCGACGAAGGAGCAAATATTCGACCGTTATTTTGTCCGTTTGATGCCTTATTAGCCGAACAGGCACCTGTCAAATTTTCTAGTTTATTTTTAACGTTTGTCCAATTCGTACGATATTTGAAGTTAAATTATTAGTCTTTTTTAAATGACTTAAAGAAACCTTATAACGATGAGCAATAACAGATAGTGACTCGCCACGAATTACATTATGCTTTATACCCATAGTCGCAGATAACAAAGTACCTTCTGGTGGATAACGAATAAAGTAACTATCTATTGCTGTATATATAGCTTTCGCTAACTTTTGTTGATAAATAGAGTTATTAAGATTCCTTTCATCATTAGGGTTAGAAATAAAACCTGTTTCAATAAGAACAGATGGAATATCAGGTGCCTTGAGTACAGCTAGGCTTAATCCTTCTGGCTCTTTTTTATGGAGCTTAGTAACTTTCTTCAGTTGTTTTAGAGCATACGTAGCAAATTCATAACTACTTTTCATTGTGTGTTCTTTGCTCATATCCGCTAGAGTTTTTGCAAGATAATCATCCTTTGTATTTTTGATCGTTTCTCCTGCCCCCCCCAGTAGTTCAGATTCTTTTTGACGATTAGCAATTACACGAGCAGTTTCTGAATTTGCCCTTAGTGTTGATTGTACTAATACTGAGGCTCCACTTGGTTTTGGTGACGTAAAAGCGTCGGCATGAATAGAAATTAGTAAGTCGGCTTTATTTTTACGTGCTAATTTGGGTTTACGGTCATGAGCTACATAATAATCACTTTTACGAATCATTACCGCTTTCATGCCTTGATGGTAATTAATCAGTTTTTCCAGTTTTTTTGCTATTGCTAAGGTAATACGCTTTTCATAACTACCTCTCACACCAATAGAACCAGGATCGTCACCACCATGCCCAGCAACTATAGCAACAACTATATCACGCTCTGAGTTAGCTGCTTCTTTGCTAACATTTGTAATTTTATCATATAAGTCAACAACTAAACGATTGCCATATTGGCCTGTTGGAGCAAGTGGGAATACTGTTAATTGAAACTTATCAGAAAGCTCTAAAACGATACGCGTTGAGTTCTTTTGTTTGGGCTTACTTGTTCGTATTTTTTTAACCCGATGATCTTCTTTAATGATATTTTGGAATAAAACAAGTGATTCACTATCACTAAAATCAATAACTAAACGCTGTGGGGAAGATAAGCTAAAGTACTTATAATCAGGTTTATTAACTAAATCGAAAACAACACGAGTATTATCTGGCGCAGGCCAAACACGTATGCCATTAATACTATTAGCTGCTTGAGCCTGTATGTAAAAGTTAAGACTAACAAAGACAAATAATAGTTTAACTGTATAAATTAAAGTCATCTTAATTTCGTATTTTTTAGTCAACTAATTCCCTTGTATAAACACCAAAATTTAAGTATTGCTAACGCCGCTGCTCAGCGGCGAGAAATAGATAATTGGACTCCCTCACCCTTAACGAGTGAGGTAATATAAAAGTTACCACACAAATATATTATAAAGAGTCCAGAATATGTATCGTACTAGAGTTGGCGTTGATTTAGCAAAGA
>MAAB01038324.1_pt1 | contig 26313 bp, 25 predicted proteins | sample 1115991 | NCBI WGS metagenome assembly MAAB01 (sample SAMN04961124, study PRJNA320927) | seawater metagenome | isolation source: sample BD02T18 sea water enriched with oil for 18 days | place: USA:Gulf of Mexico | collected 2013-07-27
GCTTGCGCCTTCTTTTTGCACTACCACGCCCAGCTTGCGGCTGCGTATCACTACCGTAAATTGCTTCTAATCCTGCATCAGTCACAGAACTGTAATCTCACCCCTTTATCCCACTTTCGAGAATTCACTCCTATACTTAAAATTTACTCGGAGCCTCAATGTCTCGTTTTATTTGGCCTCTAACCTATTTGCTGTCGGCCATCTGTGTTCTCTTGCTCTTATGGGGCGGCGTGGAGAGTGGACATCGTTTGTTAAACGAGCTTTGGAACATAGGCCATGTTGCCGCTTTTTTTATCTGGACACTGTTAATAGGCCGAATTTCTTGGTGTAACAAACTAGCTGTTAACGTATTGATAGCGAGTTTGCTGGTACTTACTGTTCTTGTCGGAAGCGCAATAGAAGGGCTACAACTGTTACGTGGTTCTAACTTTTCATTAACGGATGTCTTAAATGACCTGACAGGTGCCTGGATGGCGCTGACGGTGATTTACTACTGTAGAACGGAGTCTTCTAAGTTACAACTGATAGCAATGCTTAGTGGTGCACTGCTGTTGGCACTGATTAGCTTTAGAAATCTAGCCATGACCATCTACGATGAGATACAAATGTATCAAAACTTTCCGATACTTGTTGATTTTAAAAGCCCAGATCAGCAGCAGAGGATCTGGGCAAAGGCAATGACAATTGTCAGCGCCCCAGATAATGCATCCCTAAATGTATTAAAGCTGGATTTTGATACCGCTGAGTACTCTGGTTTTGCGCTCAGATATTTTGTTTCCAACTGGCGTGATTACCAATACCTTGCATTAAAAATTTACCGCCACCAAAGTCCATCAGTGGATATTAATTGTCGGATTAATGATCGGCAACACGACTTACATGGATACTCTTATCAAGATCGATTCCATAGACAATACAGACTTAATAAAGGCTGGAATTTCATTAATATTGCTTTAGCAGAGGTGGAAAAAGCACCAGTGAACAGACTAATGGATTTATCTGACGTAAGCCACGTCGGTTGTTTTGTGGTAAGACAGCCAATTCAACAGACAATATATTTGCACACAATATCCCTCTATTAAACCGCTACTGATGAAGTAAATCAGAATCACTGGGTTTGGCTAAACCCCAATTCTGTCGTAGCTTGAGCATGTCCTTGACATGTGCCTGAGCAAGCGGTTTTTCGCCTCCCAATTGCTCGACAAGAGTACAAATTTGAGCTGTTTGCTCTAATACTTCTAATTTCGCACAGGCCTCCCACATATCTTTTCCAGCAACTGTAACGCCATGATAGGGCAGTAGAACACAATCATGGTTGAGCATCAGTCGTCCTACTTCTGCTCCCAGCTCGTCACTGGTTGGGGTCTGATACTCAGCTTCAGCAATAGCGCCTAAAAAAAGCATCGCCTCGGTCAGAACTTGCGGTCGAATTTTTTTCCCAGCGACGCTTAATGCCACACAGAAGCTTGGATGTGCATGCACAATCGCACCGACATCCGGTCGGTTTTGATAGGTCTGCAAATGCATAGATGTCTCCGAAGTGGGCATTAAATCTCGATTAGCATGAGTCTGCGGACCCACCTTGTTTCCCTTATCATCGACAATAATCAACTGATCGGGTTTTAAGCGCTGTTTGAAAAATATTGAGGGTGTAAGTAAAAATAGGCCCTTTTCTAACCTAGCAGAAATATTACCCGCAGGCCCACAAATAAGACCTTTGACATACATCATACGGGCAATTTCACACATGTCTTCGCGCAGCTTCTTTTCATTCATATCTATAGTCATTTTACATCACCTGGGTTGTTTTAACGCTAGCCATTTTATTTGGGATAATTAGTCGTTGTATTGTTTTTCATCAACCTAATATGCCTTACTTCCCTTCGCTTTTCCCTTCAGCTTTGTAATTGCGATCAGGTGGCGAAGGGCAGAAAATAGCGTCTATTAAATAGCTTTGATAAGTCAATCATATCCATAGAACCATCTGGTGGTTCCATTAAAGGTGTTAAAAAGAGAATGGTAAGTGTTTTTAGGAATAAACACTTCGTCGCCTGGGTTAGCAATGAACTCTTCATCTTCGACTAGCATTCTCAATTGCCCATCAAGAACCATCACTAATTCGTTGCAGGGGTGAATAAAGTCTGGCCATTCTTGTCCTGGAGAATCAACGTAAATAGAGCAGCCAAAACCTCTTTTTTTCCACTGCGCGGTAACGCTCTGTACATCTATCGGTTCTATAAATTTATTTTTCGTGACACAGCTCATAATAATTCCCTGATAAAAATAAAATTGCGCTTTAGCAACATGTTTGTGAATCCGATTGAGCCAATAGAGTCTTACTTATTAACTCATGGCGTTGATTTAAAGCCTCCCAGCTTATTAAAGCTTTTAGTTGCTACTCTATCTGATGTGTTTATTGCCGATTTTTTGACCAGTTATAAAATGTGGCAGTTAATCAGTGACTAAAATAATACAAAAAGTATCGTTTTACTGTTGACCCATCTATTAAAAGTGATTATATTTTACACAGCGAAACATATTTCATCAAGTGAAATATATTTCACTCGTATGAGAGTAGTGCTATTTCTGCATGTATTCTCAGTTATTGCCAGGTTCCATAAGGCAAACAATAAAGTCGCAAATTTCTATTGAACTGCTTGTGGAATCACAGTAAATTCCATAAAGCGGAATTAAAATCAATGTTTGATATAAATATCAGTTCGGTCGATTGCGCAGTAGTTCTGAGTCTGCCGAGAGAATATAAAAACAATAAACATTTGGAGATAATGATGAAGCGGAAAAATTTGAATAAATCCTTTAAGAGAGGCCTGTTAGTTACGTCGATGATATTGGCGACAAGTTTCACAACGATGGTAAACGCAGAGGGTGAGCGGATCGCGTTCTTCGTATCCAATTTGTCCAACGTTTTCCACCAATCTCAAGCCACTGAAGCTCAGCGTTATGCCAAAGAAAAATACGGTGCTGAAGTTGTCGTTTTTGATGGTAAATCTGATTCAGCGGTAATGACGCAGAATGTTGACCAAGTTGCTGCCGGTGCTTTTGATGGTGCAACATTGCACATATGGGACGGTGAAGCCGCTACACCTGGGGTTAAAGAAGCACTTGGTGACAAAATTGCCATGACTTCTTTCTTTAGTCCGATCACGGATACAGGTATTCCGACCGCACGAAGTGATGAAGCGGGAGTTTCCTTCGAAATGGGTGCGCAAATGGCTAAGGCCTGGAAAGATGCTCATCCCAACAAGCCCATTGTTATGGTTCAGCTTGGCTGGCCAAACCACACGGAAGTAAACTCCGGACGTACCAACCCATTTGCTAATGGTGTACTTTCAGTTGATCCCGGTGCCAAAAACCTGGGTGCTTTGGATTCAAGTGATGGGCAGGAAGCAGCCAAACAGATCATTGTTGACCTGTTAACGCAGCAACCAGATGTGAACATCATTTACTCTGAATCATCGGCCCTTACGGTGGGTACAATGGCGGGCTTGTCTCAACTTGGTCGCGGAAAGTTTGAAAATGGGAAGCCTTTAACTGAAATCGTAGCCAGTGTAGATTTTGATTCCGTAGAGTTTGATCAAATTTATGATCCCAACTCAAGCCTAAAAGTATCAATGGGACTTCCTCCGGTAGAAACTGCACGTGGACGTATCGATTTGGTCATGGATGTTATTAATGGCAAGGTCGCTAAGACAAGTGGTACTGCTGAAGAGTTTTTTTACAAAGCGTATACAATTTCATATTGGTCTATGCCTAAAGAAGAAGCTAAAACATGGCTCTCAGCTCAGTTTGGTAACTAGCTGAGTTAACTTGAAGGTCGTCTTTAATCAGTGATTCTAAGTCGACCTCCAAGCTTTTTATGCAGAATGAAAGGGAGGGCGTTTATCCCTCCACTCCTACAATAACAATAAATACGCTAGTTCAAATTTGTCGTGTCGCGATTGTACGATATTTAAGTTGAACGACTTTTTGGAGAGATCAGTTTGGCCAATCAACATCAATCACCCGCTCTCTCGGTCGAGGGGCTCATCAAAGACTATCCCGGTGTCAGGGCAGTCGATGATGTCAGCTTCTCAATCGAGAGCAGCACCGTCCACTGCTTAGTTGGTGAAAACGGAGCCGGGAAATCAACCTTGATAAAAATGTTAACGGGGGCACTGCAACCCACTCAGGGAGTTATGAAAGTCAATGGAGTTGCCTACCAGCCAAACAGTACCCAAGATGCCCGTGAAAGTGGTATCGCCACTTTATTTCAGGAACTGCATGTGGTCGATGAACTCAGTGTATTAGAGAACTTGACCCTGGGAATGGAACAGAGCCGATTTGGCTTTGTCATTCATTCAGATCTAGAGGATAGGGTTATTCAAACACTGGCCACTATCGAGCCATCTATAAACCCAAGTGCACGGGTTTCATCTTTAAGTGTTGCGCAAAAACAAATTATTGAAATCGCTCGAGCGGCCTCATCAGGTGCTAACGTTATTATCATGGATGAGCCGACAGCGGCTTTGTCAGAACGTGAAGTCGAGCGACTATTTACTGTGATAAGAAGGTTAAGAGAGCAACAAGTTACGGTCGTTTATATATCGCACAAACTTGACGAAATTCTCACCCTTGGTGACGTAGTAACAGTGCTCAGGGATGGAAAACATATTGTCACTAAACCTCTCAGCGAGGTTGCAGGGCGCTCTGAACTAATTGATATGATGATTGGTCGTAGTCTGATTCAAAACTATACACCAAGAACCGCTGTGACCAATGAAGTTGTTCTCTCAGCAAAAGGCCTATCCAACAGCCTGTTAAAAAATGTTTCTTTTGATATTAATAAAGGTGAAATCGTCGGTTTTTATGGTCTTGTTGGCGCGGGCAAAACCGAGATTGCCCGTGCATTATTTGGTGCAGATAAAGTGTCTGGTTCTATTGTTTTCAAAGGTCAACCAGTGGGGAATACACCTAAGCAAGCCATTGCGGCAGGCATCGCTTTAGTTCCAGAAGAACGCCGGACCCAGGGGTTATTCACCAACTTAACGATTCGCGAAAACATACCGGTGATGAATATTCGACGGATGTCAGACAATGGAGTCTTTAGATCATCTGACGAGCTAACGGCCGCTGTTAATTACGTAGAAAAACTCGGCATCGCCACCAATTCAATCGAAAAACATACTGAAAAACTTTCAGGTGGAAACCAACAAAAAGTGGTACTGGCGAAGTGTTTGTTTTCAGATGCGGACTTGTTATTACTCGACGAACCTACACGCGGTGTTGATGTAGGTGCAAAAACTGAGATCTACGACATTATTAAGAATCTAGCAGACGAGGGGAATTCAGTGGCGCTCTTTTCAACAGAGCTCGAGGAAGTCCTGGGCATTTGCGATCGCATCTTTTTGCTTTATTGCGGTTCACTTAAATCTGTAATCATCAATGGGCCTAATTTAGATAGCACAGATATTCTCAATGTTGTGACTGGCGGAAATAAAGGAGTGACACAATGAGTGTTTCAATAAAAGCCGATACTGCGCTTATTGATAATCGGCGTATGAGCGACCAAATGTATATCACATTGTTGGTCGCATCAGTGGCAATCGGCCTGTTTTTGATTGCATCAATGTTAGTGCCAAATTTCTTTCAACTACAGAATATGCTTAACCTGGTTACCAATAATTGGGCCGTTATTTCTCTTGGTGTGGGGGTCTCGTTTCTCTTGGTGTCGGGTAATTTCGATCTTTCGGTTGGAGGTATTGTTGCCTTGTCAGGGGTTCTTTCAGTTTGGTTTGCACAATCAATAGGCGGTGCCAATGCTTTGTCATCGGGGCTGGGACTACCTTACTGGTTAGCTTTGTTGGCAGCCTTGGCCGGGGCGCTGGCAATTGGCGGACTCAATGCTCTGTTTGTCGTTAAATTTCGAATTCCATCCATTATTGTAACTTTGGGGACGATGATGGTTGCTCGCGGCATTGCTCAAGTCATTACCCAGGGCTCGCAGCGAAATACTAATCTGCCCGATGACTTTGGGTTACTTGGAAGTCTTAAAGTGTTTGGGACGTCGATACAGTTGCCCGTTGTATTTATGGCTGCATTACTTCTGGTGGCTATTTTCATTGAGAGAAAAATGCTTTTTGGCAGATTAACCTATTGGATTGGTGCGAACCCAACTGCGGCCAGATTGTCAGGCATTGATAATGCCAGGCATATAACCTATTTGTATCTATTTAGCTCAGCCATTGCAGGTGTTGTCGGCATCCTTCTTTCATCAGAATTCCAATCAGGCTATTCAAATCGAGGAATGTTGATGGAATTCGACGCGCTGGTGATCGCATTGCTGGGGGGGATTGCAATTGCAGGAGGATTTGGCTCAGTCATTGGAATGTTTTTTGGTGCGATAATCCTAGCTGTTGTGACATCCGCTGCGACAGGGCTGACGCTATCACCGGATTGGCAGTTCATACTGAAAGCGGTAGCGGTATTCCTGGCTATCATGGCACAAACATGGGCACTGACCCGTAGAAATCAATGAAAACGGTGACATAGATGTTCAAATCAACTACTTATAATTTCTCGCGGACAGTCCCTGGACAAGCCGCGCTATTTCTACGCAATTACTATATTTACTTTGTGCTGATCGCGGTAATCGCCTTTTTGAGCCTTGCGAACCTCGATAGGTTTGAGTTGTTCGAGCGCGGTAATTTTCTATACGAAAAAAATATCATTAATATACTCAGAGTGTCCGCGCCGATACTAGTACTGGCAGGTGCCTTCACATTACTTATGGTATCAGGATACATCGACCTATCGGTTGGCAGTACCATGGGCTTAAGCGCGGTCATATATGCCATGTTGGCCATTAATGGTGTATCTTTTTGGGCCGCCTTCTCCATCACCGCAGTGTGCGGCGCACTACTGGGAGCATTCAATGGGTTACTGGTGGTCAGGTTTAAAATCACACCGGTTATCGCGACACTGATTACCTTGAGCCTGTTTAAAGGGATAGCACTACTACTGGTTCAGGATGGTGTTTCGGCGATTAAGTCGATGGGTGATTTGAGAATGCCACAATGGTTCAACGACTACGGTCGAGAGGGGGTTCTGATGGGGCTGCCGATGGCCTTTTGGGTGGCTGTGGGCGTTACTGTTGTGCTTATCGTTCTGCAGAATCGATCGTTACTCGGCAAATATGCAGCGGCAACAGGCGGTAATCCTACGGCTGCGAAGCTCTCCGGAATTAACACCTCAATGATCGTCTTTGTCCTGTATGCCATCGTTGGCATGTCGGCAGCACTGGCCGGAATTGCACGCGCCAGTTTTATGTCTCTGGGTGATCCGCTCTCGGGAGATGGAATGGAGCTGACAGCGATCCTGGTGGTATTAATCGGCGGGACGGCATTCAGTGGTGGCGAAGGAAAAGTATTGCGATCATTCATTGGCGCGCTGATCATCATGACACTGACATTGGGCATGTTAACGCTGGTGCCAGCTTATTACCAAACCTTGGTTATAGGTGCAGTGCTGCTTGGTGCCGCGGCATCTAACCACTTTATCAGCAGAAAAGATCATGCATCATAGTTTGTAGTTTTTCCTGTAAGCCTTAATAGCCAGGCAAGTGTGCTACTTCATAACTGGTCGCTAGTGCGTGGCATTGTTACTAAATAATTGCATAAATAAATAGAGAAAAGACATAAATGAATAAAATGGCCTTTGCTAGCAACCTTCAAGCATACGAGACAGAACGGCAAATTCACCGAGTATTGGTGATGCATTATATTGAAGGATTGAAGCAGTCTGAAATCGCCACACTGATGAATTTGTCTACCGCCCGGGTAAATCGATTGATAAAGCAGGGTCGGGAAAAAGGCATGGTGGAAATAAACATTAAGTGTCCTTTCCAACCTTTATTAGATGTAGAGGAGCAACTTAAAAAGCTCAGCGGCGTACAAATGGCCATGATTGCCCCCACCGTTTCAGACAACCCTGATGTTGTTTTACAAACAGTGGGTGAAGCGGCGGCCGGTGTGTTGCTGGAAAACCTTAAAGACGGGGATATCATTTGTATTACCGGCGGTAAAGGTGTTGGCGCTGTAGTGGCGGCTTTAAACCCTAGTCGAAAATATGATATTGAAGTTGTGCCCGCCACCGGATGTGTACAGGGAAAGCATTACACTGACGTTAATCATGTGGCGACACAAATGGCCGAAAAATTAGGCGGTCGTGCCTATCAAATCCATGCCCCGCTATTTGCTGAAAGTATCGAACAGAAAGATATGTTGCTCGGTATGCGATCAGTTGAAAATGTTATGGAACGTGCCCGAAAAGCTACCATTGCTGTTGTCGGTGTCGGATCAATCTTGGTGGGAGACTCCAGCTATTACGATTTACATCCAATGGCAAAAAGCGACCAAAATGAAATTCTACAAAGCGGCGCTGTGGGTGAACTATTAGCACACTTGCTGGATGAAAAAGGGCAAGTTTGCGATTACCAGTTGAATTCGAGACTGGTCGCTATCAGCCCCGAGGATCTGGCCAAAATCCCATTAACAATAGGTGTGGCATCCGGTGAGAATAAAGTTGGGCCTATTTGCGCTGTGCTTCACGGCAATCACATCAATGCGTTAGTTGTCGACGAAACAACAGCAAATAGCGTCATTGAAGCACTCTAGTCAGCGCTTGCAAATGCACTGCTTTTAGATCAAAAGTTGAAAGAAATATTCGGCAAATTATAGTCGATACAACAATAAATATTACTTGGAGACCATCATGTCTACAGCGACAAAAATGCACGCAATTGGCTTTAACCGTTCATTGATCATCGAGGATGAATACAGCCTTATTTCTTTCGAAGAAGCTTACCCAACAATGCGAGAACTCGATGTAATCGTCAAGGTCAGCGCAGTGTCTGTTAACCCTGCAGATGCGAAAGTACGTATTCGTTCGGCGTTGGAGACAACCTTAGAATCTCCACGAATTATTGGTTTTGATGCCGTTGGTGAGGTCGTTTCTGTAGGTCCTGGTGTCACTGATTTTTCAGTAGCTGATCGTGTTTATTTCGCAGGTGATGCTTCCAGGCAGGGCTCGAACGCAGAGTATCAAGTGGTTGATTCGCGCATCATTGCACTTGCCCCGGCAAAGCTTAGTGATGCACAAGCTGCTGTATTGCCTCTAACATCGTTAACTGCCTGTGAAGCGTTGTTTGAACGCTTGCGGATATCAAAAACAGAAACCGGCAAGACTTTACTTATTATTGGTGGTGCGGGTGGTGTAGGTTCCATTGCCACGCAAATAGCCAAGCACTTTACCGAATTAACCGTAATCACAACGGCCTCCAGAGCTGAATCAATAAGTTGGGCAAGAAAAATGGGCGCAGACCATGTCGCCGATCATCGGGATTTAATTAATTCTGTAAAGCAATTAGGTTTTGAAACGGTCGATTACATTTTTAACACAGCAGATACCATAGGCCATTGGGATGCCATGGCAGAACTGATTGCACCTCAGGGAATGATCTGTTCAATTGTTGAGTTTGAAGGCAGCGTTGACCTTAATAAACTGCAGGGAAAATCAGCAGGTTTTGTCTGGGAACTCATGTTTACAAAATCCTCTTTTAATACGCCTGATATCAAATCCCAAGGTGAAATATTAAAAGAGATTGCCGGCTTGATGGACTCGGGGCATTTAACAACAACATTAACCGAAACATTATATGGCCTGAGTGAAGACACCCTAAAAAGTGCGCATAAAAAAATCGAGAGCGGTGCAACCGTCGGAAAAATTGCCATTCAATATTAATAATTTAGATCGTAAGTTAACGGATCAGAAAGAATTGGGGAATAGTTATTATGCAATCTAGAAAATTGGGCAGTAGTGGTTTAGATACATCTGTTATTGGTTTGGGCACTTGGGCCATGGGCGGTTGGATGTGGGGAGGTACCGATGACAAAGCGTCAATCGCCGCTATCCAGGGAGCATTGGACAGTGGTGTCAACTTAATAGATACGGCGCCAGCCTATGGTTTAGGGAAGGCAGAAGAACTGGTCGGCCAAGCGATTAAAGGCAGGCGCGATCAAGTAGTGCTGGCAACTAAATGTGGTTTGGTTTGGGGTGGCAATCAGGGAAATTATTTTTTTGACGAGCAGGGGCAGCAAGTACGCAGGTACTTAGGTGGCCAGTCTATTCGAACAGAATTACAGACGAGTTTAAAGCGCCTGGGAACTGATTACATTGATCTGTATATCACTCACTGGCAGGACCCTACCACCCCTATAGCAGAAACTATGGATACGCTTTTGGCACTGAAACAGGAGGGGAAAATCCGCGCTATCGGCGTCAGCAATGTATCAGCCGCAGAGCTTAAAGAGTATTTAGCTTGTGGCCCGATAGATGCCATCCAGGAAAAGTACAACATGCTGGATCGGGACATAGAAGGGCAGTTACTACCAATTTGTGGTGATTTTAGCACCAGCGTTTTGAGTTATTCTTCTTTAGCCCAGGGGATTTTATCCGGGAAAATAGGCCCTGATCGTCAATTTAGCGGTGATGATCAACGGATCAATGATCCACGTTTTAGCCTGGAAAATCGGATAAAAATCAAATCGCTATTGGATAAGATAAAACCGATTGCAGACGCTTATAAAATTACTATTGCTCAATTAGTGATCGCTTGGACAGTCGCCCAATCGCCATTAATGTTTGCTCTGTGCGGCGCCCGAAATCTGCAGCAATCCCAAGAAAATGCGGCTGCCGGTGACGTTCAGCTGACAATCGATGATGTTCGGCAGGTAACCGCTGCCCTTGATGATTATTTGAAACAGGCAAATTAAAGATCCTCTAGCTCGGCCTTTTTCACTATTACATGAAATAAACAGGAGACCCTCTTGGTGCCTCCCTGAGAACGCTTTGTCTAAAATTTGGAGTTGCTAAGTGTTATGAACATGCAAAATCGACAAACTTTGCTACAGCAATTAAAGGAAAAACCAACCTTTTCGGTGGTGATTGTCGGAGGGGGGATCAATGGCATTGGTTTGTATCGAGAGCTCGCACTGCAGGGAGTCGATGTGCTGCTGGTAGAGCGTGACGATTTTTGCGCAGGGGCCAGTTCTGCGCCTTCAAGAATGATTCACGGTGGCTTGCGCTACTTGGAAAATGCTGAATATGAGCTGGTTCGGGAGTCGTTGCGAGAACGTAACAGGTTACTCAAAAATGCCCCTCACTATGTGTCGCCTCTGGCGACGACTATTCCTATCTACTCTTGGTTTGATGGCGTCTGGGGCAGTGCGCTACGCTTTCTCGGTCTCTCGGATAAACCCTGCAATCGCGGCGCACTGGTGATAAAACTAGGCTTGTGGGTTTATGATGTTTTGACTAGGAGTGATCAGGTGATGCCCAAGCATCGCTTTAATTCGGTTAAAAATACAGCACGGAGCTGGTTGGGGATAAATCCCGACCTGGTCTGCAGCGCGACTTATTATGATGCCTGGATTAGTCATCCTGAACGCTTGGGCTTGGAGATGGTATTAGATGTGCAAGAGCAATGTGATACTGCTCTTGCGTTGAATTATATGACCTTAGAAGACAGTGACGGAGCAGAGTTGAAACTCAAAGACAGTCGCACGGGTCAAGACTATAACATCAGCGGGCAAATCGTCGTTAATGCAGCGGGCCCCTGGATTGATTTTACCAATCAGAAAATGCAACACAAAACACAGGTAATAGGCGGGACCAAAGGCTCACATTTGATAGTCAAGAATGCTGCTCTGCTAGCGGCCTTAGATGGTCACATGATTTATTACGAGAACAAAGATGGCCGGGTATGCATTTTATTCCCGTATTTTGGCAATGTATTAGTCGGCTCTACAGATATAAAAGTACAAAGTCCGCAGGATGTTACATGCACTGAAGAAGAGCGCAGCTATATTTTGCAGTCACTTGCAGGGGTTTTTCCGGATATAGAAATAAAAGAACAAGAGATCGTTTTTAGTTTCAGCGGCGTTCGGCCGCTGCCCTCCAGTAAAACGGCCACTAACGGGCAAATATCTCGCAACCACAGTATTCATATTCTCCCCCCAGAGGGGGATCGCCCCTACCCGGTCTATTCAATGATCGGGGGAAAGTGGACCACTTTTCGCGCGTTTTCCGAACAGCTAAGTGACAAGCTACTGCTCGAACTGAAGCGGGAGAAAAACCAAAGCAGCGAAGACTTGAGTATTGGTGGTGGCAAAGATTACCCAGTAGATCAAACCCAGAGAGATCAGTGGTTGACGAAGTTCAGCCAAGATAGTGGCCTGAGCTTGGGCAGAGCTGAGACACTGTTACAGCGTTATGGCACAAAGGCACGGCTGCTAAAGGATTATTGCAATAACACAGATACGCCAATGCAACACCATAGCCATTACTCATTGGGGGAAATTCGCTTTTTGATTTGCGCTGAGCGAGTGGAAAAACTGTTGGATATATTACTCAGACGCACATCTCTGGCTATTAGCGGTGAACTAAACCTGGCGATGATTGAAGAGATTAACCAGATTATGGGCGATTTAAAAGATTGGGATCAACAGCAGAGCGACGCCGAACTACACAGCACCTTAAATTTTTTAGAAACTAATCACGGTCTTGACCGAATGACTTTGAGTAACAGAACCTCATATGGAGCGATAGAATATGTTTGAGAGTAAAAAAGTGCGGATGAATCGATTATTTCACCGCGGTAAATGTCTTGATGTAGCAATAGATCACGGTGTCTGTAATGAACCTTCCTTTCTAAACGGTCTGGAAGATATGGCCGGGGTCGTCAATCAACTGGTAGATGCAGATCCCGATGCAATTCAAATGAACTATGGCCAAAGCGATTTACTACAGAGTATTCCCGGTAAACAAAAGCCAGCTCTGGTGATGCGGGTCGACTTAGGTAATCCCTATAACGCTGAAGCGCATCGGGTGATGTGGGCGCTGATGCAAAATGAACATGACCCTATTTTGGCTGCATTGCAAATGGATGCTGCCTGTGTGGTGGTAAATCTGTTTATGTTGCCCAATGAGCCGGATTTATTTCGCCAGTGTGTAGTGAACATTAGCCGTGTGCGCAACGAATGTGAAAAATACGGCATGCCATTGATGATTGAGCCATTAGTTATGCAGCCTAACAGCGCCAAAGGGGGCTATATGGTTGATGGGGACCTGGAGAAAATAGTGACTTTAGTGCGTATGGCCAGGGAGATGGGAGCGGACATCATCAAAGCGGACCCCACCGCACATGCCGAAGATTATCATAAAGTGATCGAAGCGGCGCGTTGTCCTGTATTAGTACGCGGTGGTGGTAAAGAAGACCTGCATGATGTGTTTTCTAAGGCGCATGCTATTTTGCAGCAGGGAGCCATGGGCATGGTCTACGGTCGCAATATTTATCAACACGCCAATCCAAAGCTAGTGGTAAAAGCCTTTAAAGCCATGATCCATGATGGGGCCTCTGTCGAGACTGCACTGGCTATTTATGATAGTAATTATTAACTGTATCAATTTATTTTCAACAGCTATTCTTTGATCTTACGGGCGGGTGATAGCCAATCAGGCTTGGGTTGAACCATAAAAAAGGTGAGTAATTGCAGCAGTATGCATTAGGGTGGCCAACGGTAATACGATGACCACTGCAGTGATTGCATTGGATGTTTGTTGTAGTAATTATTAACTGTATCAATTTATTTTCAACAGCTATTCTTTGATGTTTTGATCGGGTGATAACCAATCAGGCTTGGGTTGAACCATAAAAAAGGTGAGTAAATGCAGCAGTATGTATTAGGATTGGACAACGGCAATACGATGACTAAAGCGGCCATATTTGATATGTCCGGTAGGGAAATCGCTGTCTGTGCCGAACCCGTCAGCACTTTATATCCTCAGCCCGGGCACACAGAAAGGGATATGCAAGAGCTTTGGTTGCAGTCGGCCAGGGCTATTGCAGCTGTAATTAAGAGTAGCGGGATAAATCCCGCCCAGATAGCGGCATTAGGTTGCAGCGGGCATGGCAATGGCGTTTATTTACTGGATCGTCAGCGCCAGCCACTTAAGGCCATTCAATCACTGGACAGCAGAGCGACTGAAATGGTTGAGCAGTGGCGAGAACAGGGCCTGGGCGAACAGATATATAAGTATAATCTGCAGGGGATTTGGCCCGCTCAGACAGCGGTGCTGTTGGCCTGGTTAAAACGCTATGACAGTGCTGTTTACGATCAGATAGGCACGGCATTTTGCTGTAAGGATTATATTAATTATTGTCTTACCGGGCAGCTGTGCTCTGATTTTACTGATATCAGCGGCGCCGGGTTAATGAATATATCAAGTCGCGAAATTGACCCGCAGTTATTACAGTTGTACGGGCTGTCTGAGGCGCCCAGCTATCTACCGAAACTGTCTTACAGCACGGATATTATCGGCCAGGTAACAGCGGTAGCCTCGCAGGCTACTGGTCTTCATCCTGGCACCCCCGTGATTGCGGGAATGTTTGATGTAGTAGCAGGAGCATTGGGGTCTGCGGTTGATAATACCGGTCAGGGATCTGTGATTGCCGGTACTTGGAGTATCAATCAAGTGGTAGTGGATCAACCGGTCGATAATCCACAAGTATTTATGAATTGCATTTTTGATCGACAACGCTATCTACTGATCGAATCAAGTGCGACATCAGCGACAAATTTAGATTGGTTTGTACGCGAGTTTTGTCATCGCGAACAAGAACTGGCAAAACAGCTAGGTGGCTCTGTGTTTGATTTTTGCAATCAACAAGTTGCCAGCGTTGGACTTGCAGTTGATCTACCTTTTTATCTGCCATTTCTGCACGGCTGTAATGAGCATGAAAATGCCCGCGCCGGATTTTATGGCGTGGCGGGTTGGCACACTAAAGCACATCTATTACACGCGGTGTATGAGGGGGTAGTGTTTGCCCATCTCAGCCACGTAAATAAACTGAGAGACGCCGGTGCGCCTTTTTCTAGTGCCTCTTTGGCCGGTGGCGGTGCCAATAGTGAAATCTGGTCACAAATGTTCGCCGACGTATTGAATGTGCCGATAAAGATTTCTTGCGGTAGTGAAATAGGGGCAAAAGGTGCAGCACTCAGTGCAGCTGTCGCAGTAGGGTTGTTTGCTGATATCAGCAGCGCAGTTGTAGCGATGTGTTCTATAGACAAAATCTACCAGCCAAATGCAGGGCTGAGCCCGAGCTACCAGAAGCGGTATCAGCATTACCAGCTACTGGTTAAAGTAATGGCAGAACCCTGGCGATTACAGGCGATGTTGGAAGATTGATGAATCAGTTTATAAGCCTAAATTTTAATCCAGAGGATCAAAGATGCAGCCAGTGGTAGAGCATATCTACAGCAGTCAGGACGAGATTGGTGAGAGTCCGATTTGGAGCAGTGCAGAGCGAGCGCTATATTGGCTGGATACCGAGGGCTACTGCGTGCATAGATTGAACCCAGCGAGCGGCAACTATCGACGATTTAGCTCAGACTTGGCCTTAACTGCGATTGCCTTCTGCGAAAGTGGTGGTTGGCTGACCGCGACAAAGGAGGGGCTGTATCACTGGGACAGGCAATTTTCAGTCCGGCGTTTTCTCGGTGATCCGGTGTCTGATAAGCAAAGTGTGCGCTTCAACGATGCGGTGGTTGATCGAGCGGGGCGATTGTGGGCGGGCACTCTAAACGAAGAACAGCTGCAAGCTGCGGATGGCGAATTGTATTGCATGACTTCTGATTCGGCCATTAAAGTAATGGCTTCAGGTTTTAGTGTGGCCAACGGTATTAGCTGGAGCCCGGACGGAACCCGTCTGTATATCAGTAATATGTTTCAACACAAGGTTGAAGTCTTTACCCAGGAGGCAGCCACCGCGCAATTGTCCCAGCGCCGGACATTTATTAGTTTCAGTGAGGCGGACGGTATGCCCGACGGCTTGACAGTGGATGCTCAAGGTTATCTTTGGGTGGCGTTGTGGGGTGGAGGTAAAGTGTGCCGGTACAATCCACAGGGAGTATTAGATCAGACTATACATCTGCCTGTGTCCAACCCTACACGGTGTACTTTTGGTGGTGCAGATCTGACCCAACTATATGTCTGCTCTGCCAGATTTGGTTTGAGCGATGCACAGAAAAAACAGCAGCCCAAGGCCGGTGATTTGTTCAGGATAGATCTGGGTATTGAAGGATTAGCCGAACAAGTGTGTAGTCACTTAAGCTTGTGAGCCAAGGACACATACTTATCCACAAGGCCAAAAGTGTCATGCATAAATTACAAAATCTAACTTAGCTGCTCGTCACTCTATTAATAAATTAATACTCTTCCCAAGGCTATGTATAAAAGCCGTTTTCTCTGGCATACTGCTGCGCAAGAATATTGGGCATGCGAATAAGCCCTGCCTGTTTGATGGCCGCATAGGCGCAGCCGACTTATTATCATCTTCCATAGGCTTATATACTATGGAAGAGCTTTTTATAAATTTAATCAGTGAGATATATTGTGAAAAATTATAATGACCAGCTGCAGAAAATCAAATCTGAATCAGGCTTTATTGCCGCGCTAGATCAAAGTGGTGGCTCTACACCTAAGGCACTGGCGCTATACGGCGTAAATGATGATGCATGGGACGATGAAGAGGGCATGTACAGTATTGTCCATCAAATGCGCAGCCGCATTATGACTAGCCCAAGTTTTACCGGCGAGCGAGTAGTGGGCGCTATTTTGTTCGAAAACACTATGGATAGAGAAGTGGGTGACCAAAGTACCGCTGATTATCTGTGGAATACAAAAGCAGTAGTACCGTTCTTGAAAGTAGATAAAGGCCTGGAAGATGAAACCATGGGCGTGCAGTTGATGAAGGCAATGCCTGAGTTAGACGCGTTACTGGCCAAAGCCTGCACTAAAGGTATTTTTGGTACTAAGATGCGCTCAGTGATCAAGCTGGCTAATCAAGCGGGTATTGAGGCGGTGGTTGAGCAACAGTTTACTGTGGCCAAACAAATTATCGCGGCGGGTTTAATGCCCATTATCGAACCTGAAATCGATATCCACTGCACTGAAAAAACACTCGCTGAGAATTTGCTAAATGCAGCATTGATTTCTGCGCTGGACAAACTGAGCGCAGATCAGCAAGTAATGCTGAAACTAACATTACCGGAAACTGCCAACTTATATGCTGACTGCATCGCTCATCCTAAGGTTGTCAAAGTAGTCGCTCTGTCAGGTGGTTATAAGCGTGACGAAGCTAATCAGCGCCTCGCCGCCAATAATGGCATGATTGCCAGTTTTTCTCGCGCACTCTCAGAAGGGTTGTCAGCAGGGCAATCTGATGCCGAGTTTGACGCCACTATGGACGCCTCAATCGAGGGGATTTACCAAGCGTCAAAAAGCTAGTTTTTCATCTTTAATCAGGAGGGGAGCAACAGCTCCTTTCCTGATTTTACAGGCCCTGCAACACCGTCAAATGATCGATCTAGCTACTTAGCTATCCTGCAGAATCAAGTCTCAATCACAACTATTTACTACTGAAAGCCCAGCCAAATTCGCCCAAAAAATAGTACAGTTGTACTTTAAGCGTTATTGTCTATAATAGTGCGACTGTACTATTTTAGAGACGAACTATGAAAGATATATATTTTGAACCTGGTGTCAGCAAACCTAATTTCAGTAAAAAATTGATTCACTTTGCCACTCATTGGCTAACCATTTGCTCGCCATTTCTCAGCGTCAAAGTCGCCGGAAAATTATTGGGTAATCCTTTCAGTAGAAGGGTCTATGAAATGCGTACCAGCGTGGCCCCCAGTTCGGTGATGATTGAGACCTCACTGGGGGATTTATGCCTGCATAAATTCGCTAATGCAAATGCTGATGTTGATAAAAACATTCTACTTTGTCATGGCTGGGGAGACAGCAGCACCCGTTTTACTCAAGTTATAGAGCACCTTATGCAGTGTGGCTTCACAGTATGGTCCCTAGATCAGATCGGCCATGGAAAATCTGCGGGTAGCTATTCTCACTTGTTTGCTTTTGTTGAGGGCACTACAGCCGCACTTGAATATATGGCGCTGCAAAAAGCCACAGCAGTGGCTGTCGTCGGCCATTCGATGGGCGCTTTAGGAGTTATGAATTTAGCGCCACAAATACTCGCCGATAAAAAGGTAATCTTAATATCAGCTCCCGCGTTGTTCTTCGAAAATATGTATGACGCAGTGGCCAGTGTCGGTATCGCCAAATCAATGCTGGATAACTTGTTAGAAAAGGTCTCCGCTCGTTATAAAGTCAGTTGGCAGGAATTAGCACCTCATAAAAACATTGCAAAAATTGATAATAATTTTTTGTTTATTCACGATACCACAGATAAGACTTGCCCTTATCCAGCGACGCAGAAGTTACTGCAAGACTCGGAACATGAATTTTTTAGTACCAGTAATTTGGGGCATGTGAAGCTGTTAAAAGATAAACAGTTGCTTGAGAAAATCGCTGATTTTACTGTTGTTAAAGCAGAAAATAATGAATAAAAGTACGCAAACCAGAGAAAAAATATTACGTAAAGGCTTTGAGTATGCCAGTAGTTTTGGCTTGCTCAGTGTGACTATCGGGGAAATAGCCAAAGCGGCTTTGATGTCACGAACTGGAGTAATCTCGCACTTTGCCAACAAGGAAGACATGCAAATAGCGATATTAAAATATACGGAACAGATGTTTGTTGAAAGTGTGTTAAAACGGGCCTACTGCCAGGATCCGATAGATAATTTACATAATTTGAAAGTGATATGGCTGAACTGGGCGACTAGCTTAAACAGGCAACATAAAACCAGCTGTCCTTTTATCAAAGCGGCGATCGAATATAAAGATAGAGATGCCGGTTTGATTAAGGCGTATATGCAAGACCAACAGCAGCGCTTGCTCAGCTATCTATCTGATCTGGTAGAGCGCTGTAAAGCGTGCGGTGATTTTAAGCAGAGTACAGATTCAGAGTTATTTGCCTATGAATTTTACAGTTTGTATCTAGGCCACAGTATTCAAAAGAACTTACTGGAATCAAAGCAGGCGGAGCAACGCTTTTACCTACTTATAGAGCAGTTGATTAGCCGGCATTTGAGCGTCGCTAAATAGGATTTTACACTGGGCTACTCTATAAAAAGAAGTAATGTTCACTGTGGTTAATTTGTTCGCCATTGCTGTTATAGTATCAATGTCTTTTTATTTATCAGTGCAGTCTTGGATATCATCTTGAAATATTTTATTGCGATAATTCTCGGTAGCGCTTTGAACTTTCTGTCATTGGAAGTTGCTGCACAAATATATCAATATACCAATGAGCAAGGTCGAAAAATCTACGTAGATAGACTTTCCCAAGTACCTCCGCGCTATCGAAAACAGCTACAAACGAGGCAGGTTGTCGAGCTGCAAAACAATCGACAACAGCAGCGTGAATATGATTTGCAAAACAGTAATTTTGCTAAAAGTATCACGACCAGAAATAAACTTGCCGAGTTGTCAGAGCTGAAGGAGCAATTGAAAACACCAGTGAATATTTATGCTAACCGAGTAATAGTACCGGTTTCGGTGAAGCATAACGGCAAGACCCAGAGCCTAAATTTGTTACTCGATACCGGTGCATCCCTGACCGTTTTTCACTTGGGTTCTATCGCAAATTTTGACCAGCAACAAGCGCAAGTTTCCTATGCGCAGGTGGCTGGTGGAGGTCTGATAAAAACCTGGCAGTTATCATTACAGCAAATAACTTATGGACCTTATAAGTCAAAATCAAAAACAGTGATGATTATTGAACACAAGGGGAGTGCTAACTATGATGGCCTGTTGGGAATGGACTTGTTAGCCGCTGCTGAGTATAAAATTGATTTTCAGCAGCAGCATATTATTTGGAACCAGGCCGCTTATCTGCAGGTTGAAGAGCAAATTAATAGCCTCAATCTACTCTTGCAATAACATTTTCTCAGCCTTGAACAGGCGGGAGCAGATTGCTCAGCGGGTCTATTATTATCCTCATACAACCGCAGTCGTCCACTCCAACCTCATATTTTATTTTAACTTGTGAAGTCATACGGGAAAGCCCGCGGGTATTGTTCTCCGCCTAATTTATCCCCTTGGTTAAACTGGCTATTACAAATAGGTTTAGATAAGCCTTTGCGAATATCATAGCGGATATCATCACCAATATAGCGTACTGTATAACCTCTGCGTCTCCGATCAGTGGTTGTGTTGCCTTTTGCGCCGTGCACTGTCATACCGTGAAATACGTATAAATCGCCAGGTTGTAAGTCCCAACTAACAATATCAAGGTTCCCTCTGTTTCCTTCAATATCAATCATTTTTTCAAAGCGCTCATTAATTTCATAATCGGCACCACTTCCTTCACCAAAGGATTCAGGTTGGAACCAGCGACCCCATAAATGAGATCCACGAATAAACTCAAGGGCACCATTTTTTTGATCTACAGGGTCCAGGCAAAGCCAAAATGACAGTATCTGTTCGCCCTGAATGGGCCAATATGGTTGATCACTGTGCCAACGTGTGGGGTTGGTCGTATTTGCTTCTTTAACAAAAAGTTGATCATACAATAAGTTCACACTTTCGCTGGTAAATAGCTGCGCAGCAATGCTAGGCAACACAGAGTGTAGACAATAATCACTAAACACTGAGTCGTTTTCCCAAATGCGTAAATTTCCATGAAATTTACCTTTGCCATCCCTGGGGTTATAGCCGTGATAAAAAGGGCCTGGGCTCTCTATATCTCTTTGTACAGCACCTGCTAGTAATGCTAGCCATTGTTGTGAGATTACATTGCGTAATACGATAACGCCGTGCTCTTTAAATTCTGCTTTTGTTTCATCACTTACCTGAAAACTATCATTGTATAAATTACTATTGGTAGCATTCCTGTTCATAGTCTCTCCATTTGGATACGATAAAGGACCAAAAGAGTGTGGCATTTCTACTTGAATCAGGCAATCCGATGGCTTAGATAATAGTTATTGAAGAATTCGATAACAGTCACTATTATCAATAGTTATGAAAACAATAAACCCCTTATCTATTGATTTTTCTACACTCAACATATTAATCATTGTGTATGAGTTAAAATCTTTTTCAACAGCATCGCTGAAGCTACAGTGTAACCAATCGACAATTAGCTATGCTATTGATCGCCTGCGCAAAGTATTTAATGACCCGTTGTTTATTCGCCAAGGTAATCAAATCACTGCGACATTACGCTGCCATGAATTGGTCAAAGAACTTTGCCCTATTATTGAAAAATACCAACAGCTATCTGTCACCGAACAATTCGAACCTAGTGGTGCCGCGGGTGAAGTGATATTTGCTTGCTCGTTTTATGAACAAAGTGTTTTTTTAACTCAACTTATAAAGCAACTGCACCAATTGGCCCCGGCTATCAAAGTCAAAGTTATTCACAGTGGTACCCGGGGATTAGATAAATTAAAACAGGCCGATTGTGGGTTTTTGCTCAGTCCTATGCGACTAGATGCTAGTGAATTATATAAAAAGACACTGTGGACTGATTATTATGTTTGCGCTATGGACGACGGCAATCCCCTGGCGCAAAAAACTATAACGCTTGCAGATTTGAGCAGTGCAAATCATGTAATGGTTACATACGATGGTTATTGGCAGCCAATTTATCAGCAAAAGTTATTAGAGCTCGGGGTGACTCTCAATAGCAGCATAGAGCTAGCAAGTTTAAGCGCTTTAGAAACGACATTGCGTGATACTCAATTAATTTCATTAACCTCAGCCAAATTTGCCAGTGGTTTCAGCAGTCATATTAAAGTAGCAGATGCACCTGTCACTGTAAATTTTGATAATCACTTGTACTGGACTACAAGAACCCATAACGATCCAATGCATCGTTGGATGCGACATTTGATCACAGTAGCCTCTAAGAGGCACTTTGCTCGATAATACATATTGTATAAAATTGATAGTGTATTTACTCAATTAAAATTTACAATTTAGTGTGTAGTCAATAGTTTGATGCCTGAAATGCTGTAAAGATTGACACTGTCAGCCCTTGGCTTTTGAACGCTGTGGCTGAGTTGATATTCGAACATGTGTAAAGGGTAGCCGAGCTGGAAAAAAGACACTGGTTTTCTTCGCTTTCTTACATAGACTCGCTTAAGATATCCTTCCTTTCGCGAGGTGTAATATGATTGATTTATCTGTCCTACCCATTTTTTTTAGTGCAATATTCTTTTTAGTGATTTCCCCAGGTCCCGACTTAGTTCTCATTTCCAGCTACTCTTCTACCCGCGGCTTTAAAGCGGGACTGATGTTAGCTATCGGCGTGTTCATTGCCGGGGTGATACAGACATTATTAGTCGCTTTTGGTTTAGGTCAGTTGATGCAGGCTCTGCCAATGGTTGCATTGGCGATAAAGTTGCTAGGTGCGCTGTACCTGGCTTGGCTGGGGTGTAAAATGCTCAAAAGTTGGTATGCAAACAATTGGGCTCAAGCCGAGGCGGTCAGCGTGCCTGCGATCAATAACCTTAATTTGGTTAGCAAAGGTTTGCTTAATAACTTACTCAATCCCAAGGCGCTGCTGTTCTTTAGTTTATTCCTGCCGCAATTTATTAATACATCTCAGCCGATCTCAATGCAGATCTTTATTTTAGGTATGTTGCTGAGTCTGTTTGCGCTGGCAATGAACATGTTTTTTGCACTTTTTTTCAGTAGTCTGGGGCGGGTGCTAGGCCAAAAGTTGAAATTGGGGCGACACATTGATGGTTTGTTGGGGCTGATTTTTGTAGGTTTGGCGACTCGCCTGGCAACCAGTAAATAAGATCCAAAGCTACCATTATTCTGCATAGGGACATGATTGGATGAATGCAAAACCTAAAATCTGGTTTGCCTGTTGTTTAGCGCTCTTTTTACAGCCTTTGGCGCACCTATATGCCGGCAGTATTAAATGGGCAGCTGGGTATTTGTTACTGGCTTTAGCAGTGGGTACAGGTGATTTCTGGCTGCAATTACACAGCTTGCCGATGGCAGAGTATGCGCCTTTGCGGATCAGTTTTGCGTTAGTGAGTGTGCTGCATATTCTGCTTATACTAAGGAAGTACCCAGAGAATTCTGTTCGCAAATGGTATAGCCGCTGGTACGGTCTGATTGGCTGTTTATTGTTAATGTTTGCAGTAGTTGTTGGGGTTAGAGGCTTCGCTTTTGAGTCGTTTCGCGTCCCATCGTACTCCATGTCCCCTGGTATAAATCCAGGCGATATAGTGTTGGTCGAAAAGTGGGGCTATGGGCATTACAGCTACTTAGGGTTGCCGCTGTATAAAACCCAGATGACAAAAAAGTTGCAGCGCTCCGATCTGGTGGTTTTTGAATCCCCTAAAGATCCCAAGGTGAACTTTGTTAAGCGAGTTGTCGGACTACCGGGGGATGAGGTTACATTGAACGCTAAGTCCTTGTCCATTAACGGGTTGAAAGTGCCGCACGATCTGATCTCTAGAGAAAGTAAGCAGCAGATTTTTTTCGAGAGCTTAAATCAAAGTCGCTATAAAATTATACTTTACAGCGACAGAATTGGCTTATCTCAGACATGGACAGTACCTGACGGGCACTATTTTGTGATGGGCGATAACCGTGACAATTCTAATGACAGTCGCTATTGGGGCTACCTTGCCCAAGGGCAGATTCTGGGAAAAGTAGTATTAACATTCTCTAATAGAAATAGTCAGGCTATTGATTAAACTCCTTTTTTAACCAAGATTCCAATGCCAGGATGTCGGTTTCGTTGCGCCGCTCTTTTTGGCAGCAAAAATAGAAATGAGTGAATATCTCAGGGCTCTCCTCGAGCGTTAAAGGGATGCGCATTAGGCGACCTGCCTCTATGTCGGCATCGGCCAGTACTGAAGTGCTCAGTGCGATTCCCTGACCTTCAATGGCCGCTTGTTGCAATAAAATCACGTGGGAGAAATAGTGCATCTCATGATCTTGGGGCAGCTCCAATTTAAGTCTGTCAAACAGGCGTAGCCATTCATTTTGATAGCCACCATCGAGCAGGGGGAAGCTCAGTAGTGCTTCGGCCAGGGGCAGTCGCTCAAAGGTTTCATAAAGCTCAGGGCTACAAATAGGAAACCACTCCTCGCTTTGCAGATGATTAAAATGGTATTGAGGGTTGTCATTGCGAATACTGATGGCACAGTCAACGCCCAGCAGATCCAGATCTACTTCAATTTTGGTCACCATGGATATGCGCAGATCTATGTGCGGGTAGAGTTTCCTGAACTCAGGTAACCTGGGGACCAGCCATTTTAGGGCGAAAGAGCTGTGTACTGCGAGGCGAGTAATGCCCGATGATCGGCCCATCGTTTTAGCGCTAGTAACATCTAGTATGTTAAACACTCTCTGGATTACCGGGAAGTAAGTAAGCCCCGCACTGCTTAGAGAGAGAAGCCTGCCCTGACGGATAAATAGTTTTTTACCCAAAAATTGCTCCAAATTACGCACTTGGTGACTGACCGCACTCTGGGTAACAAAGAGCTCTTGTGCCGCTAAACTAAAACTCATATGTCTGGCGGTCGCCTCAAATGCGCGCAGGTTTTTAAGCGGGGGAAGATTGTTATACATTTTGACGAAGCCTTCTTTGTTATTATTTTATTTCATACTGAGCCAGTTTAATTCATTTTATTTTCCATAAATTGCTAGCTATTATTATTTTAATTCATAATGTTTGATGAGGAAATAGCCGTGCAAATGCAAAGTGCGATATTAATGATCTTGGCATCACAGCTAATCGCAGCATTGGGGGCAATATTGGTTAAACAGTGGGGAGCAGAGCTGCCTATAATGCAGCTGATATTGTTCAGGCAACTGTTTGCAGCAATAATTTTGCTCCCTCTACTGTATAAGTTGTTCGGTTGCATTAAAAAAAGTCCCTATCAAAAGTTACACATGTTTAGAGGGCTGATGATTGCAGTTAGCAACGTGGCTTTTCTGATAGCATTATTGAACTTACCTTTGGTGACAGTGACAGCAGTGGTCTATTTATCGCCAATCATATTAGTCTTGTTCAGTGCCTCGTTGCTGGGGGAGCGGCAGAGTAGTCATAAAATAATCACAGTGTGTGTTGGTTTTGTTGGAATATTGCTGATATCCAAACCCCATGAATTCAATCTATATGTATTAGTGGCTGCTGTCGCTGCAGTGGGGGTAGCGTTAAATAATGTTTGTCTGAAACGCATAGCATCAAAAGAGCATCCGATGGTGACGTTGTTCTGGTCTAATCTTTATACCGTACTTTTGATTACTCCCTTAGTGTTTTGGGAGGGAGAAGCCGTCTCAGGTACAGTGGTCAATGTAGCGCTACTGCTGGCGCTGATGTACATTGCGATGACGTATTTTATTATTTATGCACTGCGTAAAGCGGATGCCAGCCGTTTGGCGGCTGCTCAGTACAGCGGGCTGATTTTTGCAGCGGTCTTCGGTTATTGGCTGTTTAATGAAAGCCTTGATCTATGGACCTGGATTGGTATTTGCGTGGTGATAATATCGGTGTTATTGCCGACTGAAAAAATTGTCAGAGCGACGAAAGTAATCAGTTAACTTCATTTTTGAAGCTATTGATAATTAATTTAACAAATTGATTTATATAAGAGAGCACAGATTGAGAATAGAATCACAGCGGTTAATTTTGCGGCCGATGCAGCAGGCAGATCAGGATGATTTTTTAATCCATCGACTGGACCATGACAATTTTAAATATATTGTATTACCGCAGAATAGACAGCAAGTCGCTGAGCGTTTTGCTGAAATAATGCTTGGCTGGAAAGGAGCTGAGGGTGAGAAATTAGCCATAGCCGTTGAAGTAAAAGCCAGCCGGGCTCTGGCTGGAGATTTGATGTTTAAATATCTCAGCCATGCAGACCAAATTGGGGAAATAGGTTATGCAATAAAAACCGATTTCCAGGGGCAGGGGATTGCTACGCAGGCAGCTAAAATGTTGATCGACTATGTGTTTTCAGAGCTGCCAGTCAATAAAGTGGTCGCTTACTGTGACCCTCGCAATACTGCTTCCTTCACTTTAATGGAAAAATTGGGCATGCGCCGTGAAGGGCATCTGCGTGAAAATATGCGATTGGGTGAGCAGTGGTGCGATACATATTGCTATGGGTTGCTCAAGCGGGATTGGCAGAAGAGTTATGATCAGCAGTGAATTGACTGTGGCTTACATTAGTAAGGATTGTTAAAACCCAGCGGGTAATGGATGATTAGCATCCCCTGCGCCCATTTGTCGTTGTAACCAATCAGAAAACAGCA
>MAAB01029001.1_pt1 | contig 26254 bp, 25 predicted proteins | sample 1115991 | NCBI WGS metagenome assembly MAAB01 (sample SAMN04961124, study PRJNA320927) | seawater metagenome | isolation source: sample BD02T18 sea water enriched with oil for 18 days | place: USA:Gulf of Mexico | collected 2013-07-27
CGTTAAATAACCTTGTTCTTTACCTTTGGTTATCAGGTCTTTAAGTCTAGATTGAGGGGCTGGTTCCATTGACGAGTGTCCACCTGTATATTATAAATATGGGATGTAAAATATGCGCTTAAAACATTAGTAAAAGCTAATAAATGACGCAATAAAGCCGGAAATTATAGCGAATTTTTAAGTCAGTTACCAGCAAATATCCTGTCTTAATCGCTTGTTAACATTTAGCGCTTATTTATTAGCGCTAATCTTATTCATGCTTGCTAAGTATAGCTAAAACTAGCAGTTAAGCATTTAATATTGCTTGTAGCTCTTGCTTTTCCTCAGCAGTCATTTGTCCAGCCCGTGCCTTTTGTAATAATACTTCAGCACGTTGCTCAACAAAGTTATTCAATAACTTCTCAATACTATCAAGAAAAACATCTGTTGCTGCGTCAGCTTCCACATGGTGCTGCCAACACATCAACTTTGCTAATTGTGATCCTTGCTCTGTACCACGAAAATATTCAAGTAATTGTGGTGACTTAATATCAGGATTTTGCTGACAAACACCTAACACTTGCATTAACAAAGGTATTCCGGGTGCTGTTAAAGGCTGCAATACACTAATGTCACCTAAGCTATTTGCTATATGGGGATGTTCTAACAATAAAGCAAGCGCTAATCTCACTGGGGTGACTTTTGTACTCGCTTTAACAATCCGTTTTGTAACTCCACCTTGTATGTTTTTAGTGAATTTTGCTAGAAACTGCTCACTTCCAGTACCAAAATTGTTAGCGATTTCATTAAGCATGGAATCTTTTAAAATACTATCAGGAAGCTTAGATAGATAAGGCTGGAATGACTCAACTAACGACGCTCTTCCTTCTAGAGAACTCATATCAACTTTTTGCATGAGTTGTTCAAAGAGGAATTTGGATAACGGCATAGCGTTATCAAGAATACTTTCAAAAGCCTGCTGTCCTTGCTCTCGAATAAGTGAATCTGGATCTTCACCGTCAGGTAAAAAAACAAATTTTAATGAAAAACCATCACGAATAAGGGGCAAGGCATTTTCCATCGCTCGCCATGCAGCCTCTCGACCAGCTCTATCACCATCATAACAACAGATGACATCGGGCACAGTGCGAAATAAAGTTTGTAATTGCTCAAACGTCGTTGCGGTTCCTAACGAGGCGACAGCATAATCGACACCGTGTTGTGCTAACGCAACGACATCCATATAACCTTCAACAACTATCAAGCGCTTAAGTTGTTTATTAGCCTGCTTAGCTTCATGTAATCCATAAAGCTCTTGTCCCTTATGATAAACTCGCGTTTCTGGTGAGTTCAAATATTTGGGTTTTTCATCGCCTAAAACACGACCACCAAAGCCAATGACTCGACCACGTTTATCACTGATAGGAAACATGATACGCCCACGAAAACGATCATAGGGACGGTTTTTATCCCCTGAAATGGCCATACCTAAATCGATTAATTGCTGATTCGCTTGACCATTACCTGAGAAGGTATTCATCATACCGTCCCAAGCATCACTTATGTAGCCAATGCCGAAGCGCTTAACAACCTCACCACTAAGACCCCTGCCCTTTAAATAATCAATAGCTCTTTCTTTGTCACTAGCCACTTTTAATTGTTGCTGAAAAAAACGACTAATTTGCGACATTAATTCATAGTCATCTTGTTTCTGTTGGTAAATTTGTTGTTGTCGGCGCTGCTCTGCTGGACTGGCAGTATTTTCTTCTCGGATAACTTCCATGCCGCAATGGGAAGCAAGCTCTTCCACGGCATCAACAAAATCAAGACGGTCAAATTCCATCAGAAACGAAATAGCATTGCCGTGCTCACCACAGCCAAAGCAGTGATAAAACTGTTTATCCTGACTCACAGTAAAGGAAGGTGATTTTTCATTATGAAACGGGCAACAGGCTTGATGATTTTTACCGGCCTTTTTTAACGGGACTCGGCTATCAACAAGCTCAACAATATCTGCTCTGTTGAGTAAGTCATCAATAAATTGTCGAGAAATGCGTCCAGCCATAATGTTTTAGCGTCACCGTTAAAGAAAGTATCACATACGTATTCTACACAATACGAGTAAGAATGTAGTTTGATTTCTTAAGTTTCAGTTAAAGAAATATTAAAAAAAAGTCATAAAAAAACCGTAATAGCTAAAGCCATTACGGTTTTGTTTAATGCACTAAATACAGTATTAGCAATAAAGCCTTAACTATAAACCTTGAAGACCAGCTCTTACTTGACCGCTTACTGCGCCCATGTCAGCTTTGCCTTGCATTAAAGGTTTTAACACTGCCATCACTTTACCCATATCAGCCATAGAGGCTGCTCCAGATTCAGCGATTGCCTTGCTTATTAATTCATTAATTTCTTCTGCACTAAGCGGTTGCGGCATAAAAAAATTTAAAGCAACAACTTCTGCGGCTTCTTTTTCTGCCAATTCATCACGACCACCCTCGGTAAACATCTTAATAGACTCTTTACGCTGTTTAACCATTTTGGTTAAAATCACAATGATGTTTTCATCAGTTGCTTCGGTTTTATGATCAATCTCTGCTTGCTTGATTGCAGAAATAGCCATGCGAATTACACCAAGACGTAACTTGTCTTTGGCTCGCATAGCAATTTTCATTTCATCTTTGAGTTGACTTAGAAGTGACATATTTCTCTCCATAGTAGGCAATCTCTTAGAGTAGTTATACTAAGATAATTCTTAGTACATGCGAACGCGACGAGCGTTCTCACGAGAAACTTTTTTCGCAGCACGTTTAACAGCAGCTGCTTTTTTACGTTTACGTTCCCAAGTCGGTTTTTCATAAGATTCGCGACGACGAACTTCTGAAAGGATTCCTGCTTTTTCACATGAACGTTTAAAACGACGTAATGCAACGTCAAATGGTTCGTTTTCTCTTACTTTAATTACTGGCATGTACTTTATTACCTTAGGGTATCTATATAAATTGGTGATTGATTTCGACTTAACAGCGCATTATTTGCAATGTTTGCCTCATCTACACCCGCTCTATCAAAAATGGGTGACGTATTCTACTGCCAAGCCACCTCCAATGTAAAGGTTAATTTTATAACACTGGACTAAATGAATAGATTAAATTAGCTGGTGCCTACCTTATAAACACAGTAAAATTGCCTCGCCAATATTTACTTTTCTTGCAATGAGTAATTATTGATTACTATTCCTATTTTTGAGCCTTCTTTTTGAGCTTTTTTTGAGATTATATATTTATGCGTATTTTGGGTATTGAAACTTCTTGTGATGAAACAGGTATCGCCATTTATGATGACGGCCTAGGTGATAGTCCTGAAGGCATACTCGCCCATCGTTTATACAGTCAAATTGCTGTCCATGCTGATTACGGTGGTGTGGTACCTGAACTCGCATCAAGAGATCATGTACGTAAAACGATTCCTTTAATTAAGCAAGTATTAGCAGATGCCAACCTTACTCCCCAAGATTTAGACGGTGTTGCTTACACTGCAGGTCCTGGTTTAGTTGGTGCTCTCTTGGTTGGTTGCTCAATTGGTCGAAGTTTGGCTTATGGTTGGGAGTTACCGGCTGTTCCTGTGCATCATATGGAAGGTCACTTATTAGCGCCTATGCTTGAAGATGATGTACCTGAGTTTCCGTTTGTCGCTTTATTAGTTTCTGGCGGGCATACCATGTTGGTACGCGTAGATGCCATTGGCGAATACAAATTACTCGGTGAATCAGTTGATGATGCTGCTGGTGAAGCCTTTGATAAAACGGCTAAATTACTAGGGTTAGATTACCCTGGTGGTCCTGCTTTATCTAAGATGGCTGAAAGTGGTGAAGCGGGACGTTTTAAATTACCTCGTCCGATGACCGACAGACCCGGTTTAGATTTTAGCTTTAGCGGTTTAAAAACAGCTGCTGGTACTTTAGTTAGAAAAGAGTGTGCTGATTTATCGGAAGATGATCTTAAGCAAACCCATGCAGATATTGCCAATGCGTTTCAACAAGCAGTGGTAGATACTTTAGCGATAAAGTGTAAACGAGCCCTGCAACAAGAAAAATTAAACCGATTAGTCATTGCTGGTGGTGTAAGTGCGAATACCGCTTTACGTGAGAAGTTGGCAATAACCACAAAGAAATTGGGTGGTAGTGTTTTTTACCCTCGCCCTGAGTTTTGCACTGATAACGGCGCAATGATTGCTTATGCTGGTTTACAACGTTTAAAAGCTGGTACGGATGCCGACTTAACCTTCAAAGCCAACCCTCGATGGGCTTTGGATTCGCTTCCGCCAGTCAACAAGTAAAATAGAACGCTAAAAGTCACCTGTTTGCTATTAAGTTTGTGGGTGATTGCTAAATTTTATGGGTGATTTTACTTTCGGTGCCTTTCAGCAAGCGTTTAATATTATCTCGGTGGCGAAATAGAATCAGAGCGCTAAGCATCAACGTTGGATAAACATATAGTGGTTTTAAGAAATAGACATAAAGTGGTGCAAGAGATACGGTGACAATGGCCGCTAGACTAGAATATTTAGTAAACTTCACCACTAATACCCAAGTAAAAATTAACAACCCTCCCAAAGTAAAACCAATGGGTAATAAAGTCCCCAGCGCTGTAGCAACTGCTTTCCCCCCCTTAAAATTAAAAAATATCGGATACATGTGCCCTAAGCAAGCGGCAACACCAATAAAACCTAAATATAGGGAGTCAATTTTTAAAAAATAAGCCCCCCAAACAGGGATAGTGCCCTTAAGAATATCAAGAAATAATACCGTTGCTGCAGTGAATTTATTACTTATACGCAAGACATTAGTTGCACCGGGGTTTTTTGACCCTGTTGTTCTAGGATCTGGTAGGCCTGAAAATTTGCATACTAATATAGCACTCGAAATAGAGCCTATTAGATAAGCGGCAATGATCATAGTGAGCGTAAGTAATAACATCTAAATGACGAAATCCATAAGTGTGTACAAAAAGGGAATTCTTATTCTATCTTCATCTCTGCTAGTTTTTCTACCACTTCACAGGTAAAATCCTCCTTATTTTGTAACAATTGCCTAACTACTGCAATAGTTCTTCTAACAACATAACAGGTAAATCATGGATAAGGTATTCATCAAAGGTTTAAGTATCCAAACCACTATTGGTTTTTTCCAGTGGGAAAAAGAAATAAAGCAAACCTTAGTCATTGATTTGGCCATGGGCTGGAATACGGCCAATGCAGCGCTGAATGACGAACTGGCAAAAACATTAGACTATGCCGATATCTCAGTTGCCATAGAACGATTTGCAAACGACAACCCCGTTGACTTAATTGAGACGCTTGCTGAACGCTTAGCGAGTTATTTAATGACACAATACCAAATACCTTGGTTAAAGCTATTCGTTGGTAAGCCTGGCGCAGTGCATAATGCCCAAACTGTTGGTGTTGAAATTGAACGTGGTAAACAAACCGTTGAGATTACCTCTTAATGGCTCAAATCTATATTTCATTGGGCAGCAATATTGACCGTGAGCATTATATTAAGCAAGGTCTACTCTCGTTAGCTAAAGCATTTGAGCTGCCTTTTGAACAGCTAACATTATCTTCCTTATTTGAAAGCGAGGCCGTTGGTTTTGATGGTGCTGCATTTTATAATATGGTGGTAGGCATCAAATGTTCACAAAGTGTTGAAGAGGTGGCAAGTATGTTACGCGCCATCGAATTTTTTCACGGCCGTGACCATAACGCGAAGAAGTTTAGCCCGCGTAGCTTAGATCTTGATTTATTATTGTTTGACGATTTGATTATTGACCAGCCAGCGCAACTACCTCGTGATGAAATAACCAAAAATGCCTTTGTTTTATGGCCTCTGAGTCAAGTTGCGCCAGATCTTACTCATCCGATTATAAGACAAAGCTATCAAGATTTATGGCAAGATTATAATAAAAATAGTCAGCATCTTAGCATTGTAGCTAACTGCTGGTAATGACGATCCTGATTAAATTTATTTACCCCATCCAAAAATAGTAAAGGACAACTACCCCCCCCATGAGTACTTTAGAAATATTTATCCTTGCCTTATTACAGGGCTTAACCGAATTTTTACCTATTTCCAGTTCAGCCCATTTAATATTGCCTTCACAGGTTTTAGGCTGGAAAGATCAAGGCTTAGGCTTTGACGTTGCCGTGCATGTGGGCACCTTATTGGCGGTAATGATGTATTTTCGTAAAGAACTCGGTGTTATGGCTGTTGCCTGGTTAGGTACTGTCGGCGTTGGCCCAGAGAAAGGTAAGATAAGTTTTGATGGCAAATTAGCCTGGTGGATTTTACTTGCTACTATTCCCGCTGGTTTATTTGGTTTATTGGGTAAAGACTTTATCGAGGAGCATTTACGCTCTGCATTAGTGATTGCCGTAACCACTTTACTCTTTGGTTTCCTTTTAGGCTTTGCTGATATCAAAGCCGGTAAGCGCACTGAACATAAACCTATGGAGAAGTTAGGTCTTAAAGGGGCTATGTTAATTGGCCTAGCACAAGCTGTTGCTTTAATTCCCGGCACCTCTCGTTCGGGTATTACCATGACAATTGGCTTAATGCTGGGTTTAAGCCGTGATAATGCAGCACGTTTTTCATTTCTACTTTCTATTCCTGCTATTGCTATGGCAGGTAGTTATTTGACCTTAAAGCTGATTTTATCAACTGAAAGTGTCGATTGGTTTGCCATGGGATTAGGCAGCTTAGTAGCTTTTGTTAGCGCCTATGCTTGCATCCATTATTTTCTCATTTTACTAGAAAAACTGGGAATGATGCCGTTCGTTATCTATAGATTAATTCTAGGTGTTGGCTTACTTTGGTTTATCTTGGGTTAGAGTTATCTTTACCTAGATTCAGATAAACAGCACCAATCACATATTAAAAATATAACTATCAAAATATTACCAACACATTCGAGAATAAAATATGATTGCTATTACCCTAGATAATTTTCAACAAGTCGTTGTTGAAGAGTCAAAAAACAAGTTAGTACTCGTTAGCTTTTGGGCTGAACAAGTACCTGAAAGTGTTGAGTTACGAAATAAACTAGCGGCTAAGCTATCAAACCTAAGCGAACATATCACTTTAGCGACTGTTGATTGTCAAAGCCAAGGGCAAATCGCAGAGCAATTTGGTATTAAAGGTTTACCAACGGCGATTTTATTAAAAGATGCCCAGCCTCTAGATGGCATTTCTGGACCACAAGATGATGCAAGCATCGCTAAGTTTTTAGATAGTCACTTACCAAAACCTGAAGATATATTGCTAGCGCAAGCAAAAGTTGCACTTGGGGATAATCTGTTAGTAGAAGCTCAAAACATCATCATGCAGGCCTATCAAATTGATAATAATCGCGCTGATATTAAGTTAATATTAATTGATGTTTACTTGCAAACGGGGAAGACCAGTGAAGCAAAAACACTATTAGATACCATAATGATGGTTGACCAAGATAGTGAATATCACGCATTAATAGCCAAGCTAGAATTAGCTGAGCAGGCGGAAAACTCCCCAGAAATAAAAGCATTAGAAGCACAATTAAAAGCAACGCCTGATGATATCAACCTCAGTCAGCAACTTGCTGCTCAGTACAGCCAAGTTAATCGCCAAGAAGATGCACTCACGATATTATTTCGTTTAGTACAAGCAGGTGATGAGAGTACAAAAGAGAGGAGCAAAGAATTATTTCTTGATGTATTAAAAGCCTTACCTGATGGCGATCCGCTGGCAGCAAAGTTTCGTAGAAAGCTATACACCTTAATGTATTAATAGTTATAGCTAAACGCTTAAAAATTAGCGTTATAAATAATAAAAAGCCAGATTCATTAATGAATCTGGCTTTTCTAGTTAGTTATCTAGTTAGAAGAGAAGCTATCGCCTATGGCAAATGCTCGCTGGCAAGGTAGTCATGTGACTGCATTTCTTGTAAACGGCTTAAGCAACGTTTAAATTCAAAGGCTAAACGACCACCACTATACAAATCATCTAAGGGTAGCTCTGCCGACATAATTAACTTTACATTACGTTCATAAAACTCATCGACCAAAGCAATAAAGCGGCGAGTAGTATCATCACTGTCAGGGCCCATTTCTTTAACATTAGCCATTAATACCGTGTGATAAAGTTGACTGATCTCCATGTAATCACCTTGACTACGAGCACTTTCACAAAGTACAGAGAAGTCAAAGTACACTACGCCATCACTTACTAAAACAGTTTCTAGTGGGCGATTATGAATCTCAATGGATTGCCCTGCTTTGCCCTCATCTGTCGAGAGCTGCTTAAAGTAATGTTTTAAGTTTTCATCCGCTTGAACATCAAGCGGATAGTGATATATTTCCGCTTGCTCTAAGGTTCTTAAACGATAATCAACACCACTATCAACATTAACAATAAGGGTATGTTTATTGATAAGTTTTATAGCCGGTAAAAAGCGTTCACGTTGCAAACCATTCCGATACAACTCATCAGGGATAATATTAGATGTCGCTACTAATGTGACATTATGCGCAAATAATTCTTCGAATAAGGTGCCTAAAATCATGGCATCGGTAATATCAGAGACAAAAAACTCGTCGAAACAGATGATTTGAGTCTCATCGGCAAATTTCTTAGCAATAATTTTTAGCGGATCAGACTGTCCTGACAAGCTCTTCAGTTCTTGATGAACTCTGTGCATAAAACGATGAAAGTGCACACGCATCTTATTATTAAAAGGTAAGCTGTCAAAAAAAGTATCGACTAAATAAGTTTTCCCTCGACCTACGCCCCCCCAAAAATACAATCCTTTGACGGGCTCTAGCTCTTGTTTTTTATATACTTTTTTCCAACGATTCAATACTTTTTTGAAACCAGAAACAGCTAAAGGTTTGCTTTGTAAATCGTCATATAAACGTTGTAGGTGAATAACAGCATTTTCTTGTGCCGCATCAAAGATAAAATCATCTCTGGTTAAATCTTGCTTATACTTATCAATAGGAGAGAGCTTTATCATTGAGAGCCTATGTTATTTTAAATCAATTATTAATGTATACCCGCTCAACTTGAAGATGCGAGTTTCAAGATGCCTGAACGATTAATGATCAAGGCGCATCTTTTTATTAAGGATTTTTTCCTTAAAAATAGCTACAACGAAGCGCATGATTTTCTCAGACATCCCCAAAGGGCTGGCTTAGTAACGCTTTATGCTACGTTATTGATTTCGAAAAGGGAACAACCATTCTCTTTAATCAATGCCTTGCCTAAAGGCGTTGCTAATTCCAGCTGAATCCTGCATCGTCAAGTGGAACATAGATACATTTGAAAAATAAATTTTTGCCTAGATATTTTTACTAAGCAAATTGTTTAGATCATAGTATAATCTATCTAGGCATCAGATTTAAACCAAACGAATTAATTTCTATTTACAATGTAAGGTACACCCTATGAATGTAGTAATAGCTCTAGTCATTTTTATCATCGGCGGCATTGGTGGTTTTTTCGCAAATCGTCTTCTTTCTAACACAAGCCAAGAGCAACGTAAATTAACAGAGCAAGTGAACAAAAGTGAAGCAGCTTTAGATCAATATAAACTCGATGTGGCCGATCATTTAGAAAGTTCGGCTAAGTTACTCGACCAAATGAATAGCACTTGTCAAACAGCCATGAAGCAAATGCAAGAAAGTACTCAGTTACTGCAAAAAGCTACCACGGTAGAAGTTGAAGGCATGCCATTTTTCTCTGCAGAAACTCAGCAACAACTTGCACAAACTGCAACTTTACGCCATCAAAAGCGTGCTACTGAAGCAGCTGGGGCCATTACTGAAGCACCGCTTGATTATTCTGGTAACCCAAGTGGCTTATTTGCCGATCAGAAACAAAAAGTTACAACTACAGTGTAATTTGATACACGATTAACTGAACTAAAGCCTTTTAGTTCAGTCTATTTAGGAGTATCTATTAAAGTTAACTGAACTGCAGTTAACTTTTTTTATTGGTATAACAATAAATCTCGGAGAACGCTTAAATATGAAAAATTCATTTAAACCATCGAAGTCATCAAAATATTCTAAATTATCCATTGTCATCAGTGCTGCATTACTCTCATCGACCCTAGCACTTACTAGCGCTCCTGCATTAGCAAATTTACCTGCCCAAGTAGATGGTCATGTAATGCCTAGCTTAGCCCCCATGCTTGAACATGCTACCCCAGCAGTGGTTAGTATATCCGTAATAGGCACGCATAAAGTGCCACAACAAAATGTACCCGACGCCTTCAAGTTTTTCTTCGGTAATAAAGGAAAAAACCAAGCTCAACAACGACCATTTCGTGGACTAGGTTCCGGCGTCATTATTGATAGTGATGAAGGTTATGTTGTTACCAATAATCATGTCATTGAAAATGCTGATAAAATTATGATCACCTTAAAAGATGGTCGTCAATTAGAAGCGAAAAAAATAGGTAGTGATGCAAAAAGTGATATTGCCTTATTACAAATTGATTCTGAAAACTTAAGTGAAATCAAACTAGCAGATTCAGATAATTTACGTGTTGGGGATTTCACCGTAGCTATTGGTAGTCCATTTGGTCTAGGACAAACCGTCACATCCGGTATTGTTAGTGCACTTGGACGTAGCAATCTAAATATTGAACATTATGAAGATTTTATTCAAACCGATGCTGCCATCAATAGTGGTAACTCAGGTGGCGCATTAGTTAACTTGCGCGGTGAATTAATTGGTATCAACACAGCGATATTAGGACCTAGTGGCGGTAATGTAGGTATTGGTTTTGCTATCCCAAGTAATATGATGCATAACCTAATTACGCAAATTATTGAATTTGGTGAAGTACATCGCGGTATTCTTGGTGTATCCGGCCGTAGTGTTAATAGCGAAATTGCCAAAGCAATGGAGCTAGAAACCAGTCAAGGTGGCTTTATTGAACAAGTTATGCCTGACTCTGCTGCCGATGAAGCAGGTATTAAAGCGGGTGATGTAATTATTGCCGTCAATGGCAAAGCAATTAAGAGCTTCTTTGAGCTACGTGCTAAAATAGGTTCAATTGGCGCGAATAAAAAAGTTAAGTTAACGGTAATAAGAGACGGCGACAATAAAGTTTTTACCGTTAAGTTAAAACAAGATCAAAGTGCAGATATTGCTGCGGCCAGTATTCATACTATGTTAGACGGTACTCAATTAAAAAATGATACTAAGAAGCAGGCAATTATCATAGAGCAGGTTGCTGAAGGTTCGCCTGCTCAAATGGCAGGTTTTAGAGCAGGTGATATTATCACTGGCGTTAATCGTAGTCGCATCAAAGATATAGCCCAGCTGCGTGATTACCTCAAAGATAAAAGTGGTGTTTTAGCATTAAACATTGTTCGGGATAATCATTCTCAATACATAATGATCCGTTAATACGCACCCGTTAAAAGCAAATTAATCTCTGTAGGCTGATTATACTGGACTGAGCTATTCAATAGCTCGTGACAATATGATCAGCTTTTTTTATGTTACACTGAAAATATTGGTACAACATAAAATAAGATAACCTTTGAAATTTTTCTCTTCAATCAAATATACAATTACAGCAATAAGTTACGGTGTACTCATCGCGGTAGTTTTATTACTCCTTATACCGGGATTAGTCCCTGGCTTAAATGATACCAGTTTAGCAACAAGCCTTTTTAAAGGTAGCCAAGCGCAACAAGCACCACTTTCATTTGCAAAAGCAGTTAGCATCGCTAGCCCTGCTGTTGTTAATATTTATTCTCAACAAATTGAAGTGAATCCACAATATGGTCGAAAAGCGCGTAAAAGCACTCGCTTAGGCTCTGGGGTGATTATGGACACCCATGGTTATATATTGACTAACCTACACGTAATTCGCCAAGCAGATCTTATTCAAGTACTACTACAAGATGGTCAGGTATATCCAGCCGAGCTGATAGGCTTTGACCATTATACTGACTTAGCGGTTCTAAAAGTAAATGCTAACAACCTGCCAGTAATCCCACAAAAAGAACAGCAAACATCGCTAGTTGGCGATATTGTCCTTGCGATTGGTAACCCGCTAAATTTAGGTCAAACCGTGACCCAAGGGATTATTAGTGCAACGGGACGTAATGGTTTGAGTAACACTAGCTATTTAGAATTTTTACAAATGGATGCGGCCATTAATGAAGGCAATTCAGGCGGAGCACTTATTAACAGTAATGGTATTTTAGTGGGCATTAATTCAAGAAAATTCACCCAGTCAAATCCACAATTATCTATCCAAGGGATTTTCTTTGCCGTACCTTATCAATTGGCTTACAAGGTAATGCGTCAAATTATTGAAAATGGCAACGTTGTACGTGGCTGGTTAGGCATTGCCACAAACAGTTACCATAAAGAGCTAAAAGGCTTTGTTATTGAAGAAGTCATGGAGAATAGTCCAGCCAAAGAAGCCGGTATACAAGTTGGTGATATAGTTTATCAAATCGATAATGAATCGATTAATAGCGTGACTGATGCCTTAGATATCATTGCTGAAACGCAGCCAAACACAGAGCTAACCTTCAAAATTTACCGACAAGGCAATACCGTAGAGGCAAAAGTTAAGATAATTGAATTAACCAATTAACCAATAGACTTTAGTTATCTCAGAGCATTTTAGTTCTGCATAATCATTACACATAAAAAAGGCAGCTGGTATAAATACTAGCTGCCTTTTTTATTCATTAACGCGAACTAACTTTAATTGATAGCTCTACCAACTAAAGATGATTAGTTATAGCTATTATGAATCCAATTCAAGTAAATATTTTACTAAATTTTGGTAGTCTTTCTCAAAATTATTACGATCTAATTTGGCTGGATCAATTTTATATTTACCATTAACAATAATCGTTGGTACACCCGTTAATGCACGTTTAGCCGTCATATTTTCTTGATGTTTTTTCATTGATTTCGCTTGTGAGTTAACGTTAAAACTTTTCATTAACTTATCAAACTTATCACCATCAGCACCATTTAGCACAAAGATATTACGTAAATCTTTCTCTGTAGTAATCACCGCATGTTGTACATGAATATAGTTAAATACGGCACCAATTAACTTATCAGAGTCACCAAGCTGCTCTGCTACCACAATAGCTTTAGTGATCATTTGTTGAATTTTAGGGCTAGCTGCTCGAAGAAAATCAACATGATTGCGCTCAAATGATGCCCCCTCAGGTAAGCTCTTTTTAAGACTATGCATGATAGGCTCAAATTTAAAGCAGTGACCACAATATACTGAGAAGTATTCTCTTACTTCTTTTTTCTTAGTTACCGTCTCATTCACTTTAGTATATTGCTCACCCTCAGTGTATTGTGCGGCTGCAGCGTTTAACGATAAAGCCAACAACGGCATTAACAAAAGAGTTTTTAGTAATTTATTCATTATTATTTCCTAAAGTAAAATTGCCCAATTGCTGTAACTACTCTAAGTAATTTACATTACTTATTTATTATTAGTAATTAAGGCTAAAAATTATTCAAACTTAATGGCGGTTGTTGCAGGGCTGACATTTGCTCTTTAAGCATTAGTATTTGCTGCTCCCAATATTTCTCAGTATTAAACCAAGGAAAATTTTGTGGGAAAGCGGGATCATGCCAACGTTTACATAACCATGCCATGTAATTAACAAGGCGCATAGTTCTTAATGATTCTATCAAAAGAAGCTGGTCATTTTCAAACGTAAAGAACTCTTCATACCCCATTAATAGTGTATCAAGTTGTAACAGCTGCTGTTGTCTATCCCCTGATAACATCATCCAAAGGTCCTGAATTGCTGGACCTGTTCGACAATCATCTAAGTCAACAAAGTGAGGTCCCTCATCTCGCCATAAAATATTCCCTGCATGACAATCACCATGTAAACGAATTTGCTGCATGTGTTGTGCAGGTAAATACTGCTTAGCTGCTACCGCAATGACTTGGTCCAAAATAGTAAAAAAGGGTGTCGTTAAGCTTTTCGGCACATAATTTGACGCTATGATAGTTTCACGTGCTTGGAACAGTAACTCATCGCTATTGAAATTTGGTCTTTGTTTGAAGTCATTTTGCGATGAAACAGCATGAATTCGCGCAATAAATCGCCCCATCCATTCTAACTGGTTAAGGTTATCAACCTCAAAAATACGGCCGCCTCGACAGGGAAATACCGCAAAATGATAACCTTGATGTTCAAATAAACTTTGTCCATTTATTTTAAGTGGCGCAACAATAGGTAACTCTTGTTCTTCCAGCTCAAAAGAAAAGTCATGCTCTTCATTTATTTGCGCAAGCTGCCAACGCTGAGGCCGGTAGAATTTGGTTACATATTTAATCAAATTATCATCATGAAATTGATAAACACGGTTCTCATAGCTATTTAGTGCTAATAAACCACTGTCAACACTAAAACCAGCACTCTCTAAGCCATCAATAATTAAATCTGGTGACAAGGCACTAAAATCAAATGATGCCATTAGCGTTTATTAAAAAATCGGCTTTCTTGCTCGATTCTCGCATCACTTTCCGGTGAAACTTGTTCAACAACAAAGGTTATATTACTCATATACTTTTCCAATTCATAAGGGTCAACCGAAATACTGATAGGCAGTGTGTATACTGTCGCAGCCTCAACTATCACTTCTTGTTTTCCATGCCATTGTGTATTCTCAATACCTTTTACAGAAAGTTTATAAGTATTATCTGTTTGTGACATATTAAGAATTTTTAAGGTATAAACATTTTCAATTTCGCCATTAAAATTTTCTCTTGCTAACTCAGTACGGTCACGAATGATATCTAGCGATAAAGGTACACGATTAACAATTTCAAGTATTAACATAGTGCTCATAATCACGAGCAATACCGCATAACCAATGAGCTTAGAGCGAATTAGGTGAACTTTCTTGCCTTTCAATTCATGCTCTGTGGTATAACGAATGAGGCCTTGTGGATAATTCATCTTATCCATAACGCCAGAGCAAGCATCAACACAAGAACCACAGTTGATACATTCATATTGCAAGCCATTACGGATATCTATACCGGTAGGACAAACTTCAACACATAAATTACAATCTATGCAATCGCCGAGCCCCATCGCTTTATGATCTTGTTTACGACCACGAGCGCCACGCCCTTCACCACGCTCAGTATCATAAGCAACCGTTAAGGTATCTTTATCAAACATAGCTGACTGAAAGCGCGCATAAGGGCACATATGCAAGCAGACTGTTTCTCGCATCCAACCCGCATTACCATAAGTAGCAAAGGTGAAAAAAGCTAAAATCCCCGCCATCATCACACTGGTATCTAAGGTGAAAACATCGACGAATAAATCTTGCATCGGCGAGAAATAACCAGCAAATGTCATCGCGGTAAATAAGGAGAATAATAACCAGGCGCTATGTTTTAAGGTTTTTCGTATGACCTTATTACCCGTTATTTTTTGCCCATCTAGCTTCCGGCGCTGGTTAGCTGTACCTTCAATTTTTTCTTCAAACCAAATAAAAATAAAAGTCCAAACGGTTTGTGGGCACATATAACCACACCAAACTCGTCCTAAGAAAGTAGTAACAAAAAAGAGCAGAAATGCTCCTAGAATAAAAAACCATGCCAGCAAGGTTAAATCTTGTGGCCAGAGTGTAAGGTTCCATATGGTAAAACGCTGTTCACTAATGTCGAACAATACAGCTTGATGACCATTAAACTGAAGCCAAGGAAGTATTAAAAAGAAAGCAAAATAAACCAAGTTCATACGCTGTCTTAGCTTTTGGAAAAAACCTGATACTTTACGGACATATATTTGGTCACCGGGCTTATAGCGTTCTTTACCCGTATTTTTACTGCCATGAATCTTGACATTTTTGATTGGGATATGCTGCTCTACCACAGGCTTATTGGCCTTAGGCGTAGAGGATGATTGGTCGTTTGCTCTCACGATAAATCCTTGTTAAGCGAAAATGATGACTAAAAAAAAATGACTAACTGGCTACAAGCTAGTATCAAAAAAGATAAATGATTTTATTAACAAAAGCCGACAATAGCTAATAATTTATACCTTAAACTGGCTAATTAATATAAAATCCTCTCTTCACATTTATTATATGGCATCTTATGAAGCATTTATTGATCTTAATCGTGGCCGCAGCACTCTATTTACATTTCTATCCAAACGAGAAAGTAACTGAGTTTTATAATGAACAGAAGCAAGCTCTGCTTGATGGATTCGGTAAATTCAGTGATACTAAAGTACGTTTAAAAGCCGATAAGATTTATCTAGATTTAGAAAGTGACCTAGAAAGTTTTTCTGAGAAAGAAGTTGAACGCTTAAAAGAAATTACCTCTTCAAGGGACAATGTTAAGGCATTTTACTTAAGCATATGTCAAACCGACACCAGAGACATTGATTTTCATATTATTAATGAAAAGAAAGTTTGCTCAACTATAAATCGCTACACAAGCATGCTTTAAACCTTGGGCTTAAAGCAACTTCCCGAGACCAATACCTATACCTGTCACCAATCAAGATACATTATGAATGGTCACCGATATATACTAGCTAGCAGATAGCCTAACTAATAATTTAGCAAAATTATCACTCGCTTGCACTTGTTCAACATGCTGTTGCGCTTTTATTTGCCATACACCATTAACCATCACATATGACACTGGATTTTGCTGACTCGCAAAAATCATACTATCAAGTAACTGTTGGTTGGCATTGGCAAATAACTTGGTTTTATCCTTATCTAATACTAATAAATCAGCCTGCTTGCCAATAGCTAAACACCCAGTATTGCTATTAGTGCTTTGTGCACCACCCATTGCCGCTTGTTGCCATAAGTTTTGGCCAACGGAAGCATGTTCATCTGTTGCCAAAATAGCACGTTGTTGCTTTATAAGACGCTGCGCATATTCAAGCCAGCGTAATTCTTCAATAGGATTTACTGAAATATGACTATCAGAGCCAATGGCAATAGTGCCTTTTTCAGCTAGAAACTCTGTCGTTGGGAAAATTCCATCGCCTAAATTAGCTTCAGTTGTCGGGCAAATTCCTGCAATAGCCTCTTTAGCGATAATGCCTTTTCTTTCTGCTTCATCAATATGCGTTGCGTGAATTAGGCACCAATGTTTATCAAGCTCTACATTATCAAGCAGCCATTGCACCGGTCTTTTTCCAAAATACTCCAAACAATCATCAACTTCTTTTTGTTGCTCACTAATATGAATATGAATAGGTGCTTGATTGTCTAGTCTACGCACATGTTCTACCGCACTAAGTAGTGATGTTTTATCAACGGCGCGTAAAGAGTGTGGCGCAATACCCACATTAGTATTCGAGTATTGTTCACTTAAGGTGAAACAATCACTCACTAACTGGTTAAACTGCTCAGTTGAATTGATAAATCGCTTTTGTCCTTCACTCGGTGATTGTTCACCAAAACCACTGTGTTGATAAAGTACCGGTAATAAGGTCAAGCCAATACCTGACTCTTGTGCCGCATCAAAAATAGCTTGTGCCATGGTTGCCAAGCTAGCTGACTTGTCTGTAATAGTTTTAGAGTTATAAGCACTGCCATCAATGTCATGATGTAAATAATGAAACTCGGCGACACGGGTATAGCCCATTTTTAGCATTTCAATATATAGCTGTTTGGCAATATTTTTAGCGTCAACTTCAGTTAACTGAGCCAAAAATTGATACATGATTTTTCGCCACGTCCAAAAACTATCTTGTCCTTCACTGCCTTGCTCACTAAAACCAGCGAAAGCACGCTGAAAAGCGTGTGAGTGACAATTAACCATACCTGGAATCACTGCACCTTGAGCTATTTCAGCACCTTCAATCATACCAGCATCAATGGCGGTGATAACGCCCTGCTCTATCGTGATAGTTTGTTTACTTGCCCAGCCATCGTTTAATAAAATATTTTCTGCGTATAATTTCATATTGTTCTACTAAACTTCTCTAATAATATTGTTTCTAATTTGCCGTATACTTTTGCTTTAGCGTTATTTTTCTTGAGTAAAATCAGCTAAACATTGCACAAATATCTGTAACTTATTTTTTACTTTTGCTGCTTTATCTTCATTGTAATGATCACTTGGTTCATTCATATAGGTTCGTTGTGATAGCTCTAACTGAAGCGCATGTATATTCTGTGCTGGGTTACCATAACCACGCGTAATGTATCCGCCCTTAAAGCGGCCATTTATCACGGTAGAATAAGGCGATAAATCAAGTTGTTCGATTTTATTGATCAATTCAGCACTACAACTTGCACCATTAACGCTACCAAAATTAAAGTCAGGCAATTGCCCCTCAAAGAAACGAGGTACATGTGACAATATTGAGTGAGCATCGAGTAATACAACTTTGCCATATTGTGCTTTCATTTCGGCTAACGTATTTTTTAATGCTTGGTGATAAGGTAGCCAGTAGCGGTCAATTCTGCGCTTAATTTCCGCTTCATCAGGTTCTTTACCCGTTATATATAATGGTGATAAATCAAATGAAGTCGTAGGGCAAAGCTCTGTACTGTTTGCTCCGGGGTATAAATTTATACCATCAATATTTCGATTTAAATCGATAACATAGCGACTGTATTTAGGTTTAATAATCGAAATACCAAGATCTTGAGCAAAGTCATAGAGTTTATCCATATACCAATCGGTATCAGGGACCTGATGGCCAGTCTTTGTCATATTATTGGCGATACTATCGGGAATTAATTGCCCGTTATGTGGCATGCTAATCAACATAGCAACATTACCCGTGCTCAAGTCATAACTTGTATTCATACTATCCCCTAAAATTGGCTACCGATCAAATTGTATATACAACTTGGTAGTAGCTAATTTATCATGCGTTAGTTACTCTGAGCAAGGACAGATGGAATTCTTTTCTTTTGCTCGTTTTAACCTGATAATTTTGCTATGTTGTTAATTCACCTTAGCAATAGGTATTACCTATTGCATTGATAGATTTAATAGATTTTACTTAAAACAGTTGAGCTAACATAATAGCTGCATCTTAACGAATTGAGCCAAGTAGTTACTTGGCAAAAAAATGACAACTAACCCTAAAGGATTCCATTATGTTTACTGATATTACCGGTCAAAAAGTCCCTGCAGTTACCTTTCCAATTATAGCTGATGACACATGGAGTACTCGCAATTCTGAGGACATTTTTGCCAACAAAACCGTGGTAGTTTTTTCATTACCTGGTGCCTTTACACCAACGTGTTCATCATCTCACCTACCACGATATAATGAATTAGCGGCTAAATTTTCAGCTAATGGCGTTGATGAAATTATTTGTATTTCTGTAAACGATACCTTTGTTATGAATGCTTGGGCAAAAGATCAAGATGCCGATAACATTAGCTTTATTCCTGATGGTAATGGTGAATTTACTCAAGGCATGGGCTTATTAGTTGATAAAGCGGCAATAGGGTTCGGCAAACGTAGCTGGCGGTATGCTATGTTAGTTAAAAATGGCGTTATTGAAAAAATGTTTATTGAACCAGATTTACCGGGTGACCCATTTGAGGTATCTGATGCTGATACTATGCTTAACTTCATCAACCCTGAAGCAGTTCAAAGCACTGAAGTGGCGATTTTTACTAAACATGGTTGTTCACACTGTACTAAAGCTAAAGCAATATTAGCTGAACAAGGTTTACAGTATGAAGAGTTAGTACTAGGTGAAGACACAACTATTACGGCAATGCGTGCTATTTCAAATGCTGATACCACTCCACAGATATTTATCGATGGTAAGCATATTGGCGGTAATAATGAATTAACAAAGTATTTTAGCTAATAACTTTTAGGCTCTTACTTACAAGCTGTTAAAGCACTAAGCTATACCCCAATAAAAACACAATAATGATATACTATCGTTATTGTGTTTTTTTGTTTCTATTCAATACTAGTACTCAAAACTAGTACTGATGTTACTTTTTGGAATTATTAATGGATAACCAGCCTTACAACCCTCTTCATGGCCTAACGCTAAAGACCATAGTCACTGAATTAGAAGCCCACTTTGGCTTTGAAACGTTAGGGAAAAACATTAAAATAAAATGTTTTACTGACGATCCAAGTATTCAATCAAGCTTGAAATTTTTACGTAAAACCCCTTGGGCTAGAGAGAAAGTTGAGCAGCTTTACATTAAAAATAAGAATAAAATCCATAGTTAACTTGTCTTAGAAACGGTTGATCAAACCAATACTTTTACCGTCGTTTGTTTGCTCATTAGGAAAACGAGAAAATGAAGTGGTTTAGCAACCTGAATTAGTGATGACTCCGGCTTAGATGAAAAAATTTATTTAACTGACTATTTGTTCTATGAGATACAAGCAGACATGTTATTAAAGCACTAGCAATGTATAGAAAAATATCTAATGATGTCAGTAATACCCATTAAAAATAAGTGACTTATGTCTTTAGCCACGCATTATATATTAACTTGGCAATGCCCTGACAATAGTGGCGTACTAGCCAAAGTATCGCAAAGCCTCTATTCTCACGGCGCTTTTATTACCGAAACGTCTCAATATAGTGACCCTTATAGTGAAACTTTTTTTTCACGTATTGCCTTTGATGACCGTAATTTAACGATCTCCAGTAGTGAATTTGTCAAAGCATTAGATGAATTAGCCAAGCCACTCGCCATGCAATATCAATTACGTAAACGTGCTGATGTACCCAATGTCCTGATTGCTGTGTCAAAAGACGATCATTGTTTAGTCTCATTGTTAACTAAGTGGCGTTCCGGCGCTTTACCGATCAATATCGTTGGCGTTATCTCTAATCATCAAGATTGTCAGGCGTTAAGTGAATGGCATAATGTCCCCTTTTACCATTTACCCGTCAATGCAGAGACCAAACTCGAACAAGAAGCTCAAATTACCGGCTTAATGGAAGAGCTTAAGATCGACTTATTAGTATTAGCCCGTTACATGCAGATACTTTCTGATGGTTTATGTCAACAACTACAAGGTAAGGCCATTAATATCCATCACTCTTTCTTACCTAGCTTTAAAGGTGCTCGCCCTTATCACCAAGCTCATGCTCGTGGTGTTAAAGTAATAGGGGCAACCGCCCACTATGTAACAGCAAACCTTGATGAAGGCCCAATTATTGCTCAGGAAGTAAAACCAATTAACCACACTTTTACCATAGAGCAAATGGTACATATGGGTCATGATTTAGAAGCAACAGCATTAAGCCATGCAGTAAGGATTCATGCTGAACAACGTGTTTGCATCAATGGCGATAAAACAGTAATTCTGGCTTAGCTTTGTTTTAGTTTTGGCTTAATTTTAGTCTAACGATGCATTTTAATGTCGGCTGTAAGTAATTTTGTACAGCCGTCAACTCCCCCTGACGTAATGTGTTTTGCTAAATAAGGTTAAAATTAGCCTAAGTGTCTACTTTGTGATTAAAATTACCTCATAACCTATTTTAATAAAAAGTCCTGATCATGATTAATATAGAAAAAATTCATCACGTTGCTTATCGCTGCAAAGACGCCAAAGAAACAACCAATTGGTACAAAGACAAGCTAAACATGGATTTAGTGCTCGCCATTGCTGAAAATGAGGTGCCATCAACAAAAGCGCCTGATCCTTATATGCATATTTTTCTTGATGCGGGAAATGAAAATGTTTTAGCCTTTTTTGAATTACCTAATTCTCCAGCCATGGACAGAGATCAAAATACTCCAGCTTGGGTACAACACATCGCTTTGAGAGTAGCGAGTTATGATGAGTTAGTCTCTGCTAAAGAAGAGCTTGAAAGTAAAGGCGTTGAAATTTTAGGTCCCGTTAATCACGGTGTATTTAAGTCCATTTATTTCTTTGATCCTAACGGCCACCGTTTAGAGCTCGCTGCCGATACAGGTACAGAAGAGCAATATAAAGAACTTAACAGAGTAGCTCACGATATGATTGAAGAATGGTCAGTGACTAAACGTGCACCGCGACATGCTGCTTGGTTACACGAACAAGATTAATACCCTCTCGTAAGGATTAAGTTTGTTACAATCAGACATAAAGCTAAAAAGCACCCTAGTTAATTACTATGGTGCTTTTTTTTGCTCGTTATACTTTCACTAACTCATTTATAAAAACTACGATTCATAGTCTTTACGAAATTGCTTAGCCGCATTAACCATGTTTTCTAACGCCAGTTTGGTTTCTGCCCATGCACGGGTTTTTAAACCACAGTCAGGGTTTACCCATAAACGCTCTACCGGTATATGCTTTTGTGCTTTGCCAAGTAAATTCACCATCCAATCCACTTCAGGTACATTTGGCGTATGAATATCATAAACACCAGGACCTAAATCATTGGGATAGGCTTGTTTATCAAAAGCATCAAGTAATGACATGTTTGAACGTGAGGTTTCTACCGTTAATACATCGGTATCAAGGGCGACAATTGCAGGTAAAATATCATTAAATTCTGAGTAACACATGTGACTATGAATTTGCGTTGCGGCAGGTGCTTTGGCTGCCGATAAGCAAAATGATGCCGTGGCCCAATCAAGATATGTTTGCCATTGGCTTTGTTTTACCGGCATACCTTCACGTATTGCGGGTTCATCAATTTGTATAATTTTCGTGCCACTATCAACTAAATCAATAACTTCGTCACTAATAGCTAGTGCTATTTGCTTTGATACTTGTTCACGTGATAAATCATCACGAACAAACGACCAACATAAAATAGTGATAGGCCCCGTTAACATTGCTTTAACTGGTTTAGCTGTTAAAGACTGTGCGAAGTTAGTCCATTCAACTGTCATTGGTTTTTTGCGACTAATATCACCAAAGATAATGGGTGGCTTAACACAGCGAGAACCATAACTTTGCACCCAAGCAAACTGTGTGAAAGCAACACCATCAAGTAATTCGCCAAAATACTCCACCATATCATTACGTTCAGCTTCACCATGAACCAAAACATCTAAACCAATTTCTTCTTGACGAATAATGGTGTCACGAATTTCATCTTGAATAAGGCGAGTGTATTGCTCATCATTAATTTCGTTTCTACGCCATTTGGCACGTGTTTCACGAATATCACCGGTTTGTGGAAATGAGCCTATAGTCGTGGTTGGTAAAAGTGGTAAATTAAGCTCTGCTTGTTGCGCAGCTTTGCGCACTTCAAAGGTTTCTTTACGGGCAAAATCTGCTGCAGTTAACGCACTAACACGTTGTTGCACTCCCTCGTTATTGATACGCTTTGAGATACTACGTGCTAATGCGGGGGTCGAATATAAGGTGATTTCATCACTATTTTCATTAACCAAGGCCTTTTTAAGTAGGCTCAGTTCCTGACACTTTTGTTTGGCAAAAGCCAACCAAGATTTGAACTCTTCATCCAATTTACTTTCTTGGTTTAAGTCCACAGGGGAGTGTAATAATGAACAAGACGGTGCTAACCATAAACGCTCACCTAAGATTTGATATAAAGGTTGTAAGGTTTTATAGACAGACACTAAATCTGTTTTCCAAACATTTCGACCATTAATAACACCTAATGAAATAACCCAATCATTGGGTAAACGTTCAATAATGCTCGGCACATTACTTTGTTCAGCTACTGTATCTATGTGTAGCCCATCAAAATCTAAGTTTTTAATTAGCTCTATTTGGTGATCAATTGAAGCAAAGTAACTTGTTAGTAATACTTTTAGCTTGCCTTTGTTTAGTGTTTTATACGCTTGGCTAAAAGCTTGTTGCCACTTGCTATCAAGCTCTAATCCTAATACTGGCTCATCAAGTTGTAACCATTGTACACCCGCGTCTGAGAGCTGCGTTAACACCGCTTGATAACGTGTTAATAGTTCAGGTAATAACGCTAATTTATCTTCATTGCCTGTAACGCTTAAATGAAGGTAGGTAATCGGTCCAAGTAATACCGCTTTACGATTATCAGTGATGGCTTGTGCTTCATTGAAATGCAGCAGTAAGTTGTCTGTATTAACTGGGGTATTCTTAGCTAATAATGCCGTACATAATTCTGGAACTATATAATGATAATTGGTATTAAACCATTTAGTCATATCACTCGCAGCACATTCACAACCTGATGGAGCTTGACCACGACCAATGCGAAACTCAAGATCTAAGGCATTGTTCTCTATATTTCTATCTAGACTGTGAGCCGTAGCATCACTATGGTTATGCTGTTGAGCGGTAAAACGCTCAGGTGCTAAACCAAGTAATAAGGTGGTATTTAATACATGATCGTAATGGGCAAAATCCCCTACTGGCAACAATTCTACACCGGCCTCTTGCTGGATCTGCCAGTTTTGCTGACGACGACCTTGACACTCAGTTAAAAAATCAACTTGCGATAAGTCACCGCGCCAGTACTTTTCTAAAGAGAATTTTAGTTCGCGCTTGGCGCCTATACGTGGGAAACCTAAATTATGAATTTGCATGTCTGCTCCAATATGTTTATTTGATCTGCTAATAAAAAGTAATATACCCAAACTCATTGGAAATGCATGATTTCAGCAAAGATTTAAAATCCGCCCGTAGGGCGTTTCTCAGGTAAGTAATCACTGCGTAACATCAATTTGAAAGGCAATAAGCATTTCTACATTGATGTACCTTGTGCTAACTCACCTGAGTAACTCTGAAACACACATTATCAAGGAGCTTGGCTAAAGCTCTGTTAACTGGCTAGTTGTCATTTTTTATAAAAAAACAAATAGACGTCTAGACGTTTGAATGGTTATACTCTAGAAAAGGAACGTTCAAGACAAGCGCAATAAATTCATCAAGGAGTTGAAATAAATTCATTATGTTCGAAATAAAACATTTAAAAACGCTGACAACCCTTGCCAATACAGGGAACATTCGCAAAGCTGCTGAAGAATTATTTAGCAGTCAATCAGCTTTGTCGCATCAAATTAAGGATCTTGAGCAACGTTTAAATGCTCCTTTGTTTATTCGCAATACTTCACCCGTTGAATTTACAGAAGCAGGAAAAGTACTGCTTAGTCTTGGCGAAGAGTTATTGCCTAAGATTAAAGAAGCCAATAACACCTTAAAGTCACCCTCATTAGCACCAAGTTCCTTAAAAATAGCCATAGCATGTCATGCCTGCTTTCAGTGGTTATTACCGGTAACAAGCCATTTTTCACAGCAAAACAATAAGGTTGAACTTGAGTTTATTGATGAGTCATTTGAAATTTATAAGCACAAAAAGCAAGGTGAAGATAAAGTTGATATTCTATTTACTGACGAGAAATTAGCAGAGGAAAATGTAATTTACCAAGAGATTGGTCAATTTGAGGTGATGGCTGTTCTTTCTAATGAACAAGCTAGCAAGGTGCAATTATCTGAACGGGTCGAGTATTTTTCTCAAGGTAGTGAGACAACAACGCCCTATTTACTACCTGAGCATTTTAGGCAATTGACTTTGTTAACCTATCCTTTACCGCCCGAGCAGTTAGATATCTTTAAATTATTTCTAACGCCAGCCAAATGTAAACCGAGTAAGATAAAGCAAGTAACTAATAGTCATGTTATGTTGCAAATGGTCTCAGCAAACATGGGTGTAGCTACTTTGCCTGACTGGTTAGTATCAAGTGTAACCCAGCAGTCACTCTTTCATTGTATGCGCCTAGGCGAAACAGGCATTTATAAAAAGCTCTATGCCCGTTATGATAAAAATAGCAAACAGAGAGATATGATAGAAAAACTATTACCTGAAGCTATCAGAGAGTTTACGAATTTGTATATGAATGACTAATTAACAATTGAGGTAAACCATGTGGTATCAAACTGACATAACGTTGAAAGCAAGAAAGCGTGGTTTTCATTTAATCACTGATGAAGTCCTAAGCCAACTACCAGAACTGAACAAAGTTAACTGTGGCATTCTTCACCTTTTTATAAAACATAGCTCCGCTTCCATTACGCTTAATGAAAATGCCGACCCAACGGTACGCTCAGATATGGAAGCACATTTTAATCATTTTGTCCCTGAAAGAGCGCCTTATTATCAGCATACTTACGAAGGTGATGATGATATGCCTGCGCATATAAAAGCTAGTCTACTGGGTAATAGCCTTAGTTTACCTATTAGTCATGGGCAATTAAATATAGGTATTTGGCAGGGAATATATTTAGGTGAGCATAGAGATCATGCCAGTAACCGAACGATTGTGGCGACTATCAATGGTGAGTA
>MAAB01001366.1_pt1 | contig 26246 bp, 22 predicted proteins | sample 1115991 | NCBI WGS metagenome assembly MAAB01 (sample SAMN04961124, study PRJNA320927) | seawater metagenome | isolation source: sample BD02T18 sea water enriched with oil for 18 days | place: USA:Gulf of Mexico | collected 2013-07-27
ATCTTTTGTAAAAGTTTTGGCTAGTTTCATATATTGTTCACCATTAAAAACAGTAACCATCATATCTCCATTATTCCAATCAATTTTTGAAATAGGTAATTGTGTTTCATAAGTACCAATTAATACTTTAATTTTATTACCAACAAATAGATCCCAAATTGTTGCTTTTTTTCTTATTCCAATATTATCTCTATTGTAGTATAAGTACTTCCAAACCTTATTCTCTTGCTGCTGTGTAATATAATTATTGGTAAATGTACTTTTTATTTTTTTATTAAAAAGGAAAAATTCTGTTTCAGGGTAAAAACCTTTTACACAATTAGACAAAAAAACATTTGTACCTTTTTTTTCCAAATTAGATATAGTTGTATGTTTAAATTTTGTTAGTTTCCCTTCAAAAGCATTCGTTTTGGAGAACTCATCTAACAGTATGGAGAGAGTAAATATTAAATGATTGATATCAAACTCTGGAAATTCTTTTATAAATGATTCTTCTTTTTCTTTTACAATTTTAAATACTTCAAGTAGTTTATTGTTGGGATTTGGGATTTTTATCTTTATTGATGCAAATTTCGCATTTTTACAGTCAACAATATTAATTGTGTCATTCTCAACAGACTCATAAATAGCAATAATTATTATGTTTTTATTTGTCTTTCTATCAACTACTGCAAAGGTGGAGTCATCTATTGAATATAATTTATTAATATTTGAAATTCTTGTTGCAAAGTCTTTATATTCTTCTATTTTAATTTCATATGTAAAATCATGTTTTTGACAAAGCCATTTTAAATCATCAAATACACTTTCAGAAATATCATATTTGTTATAATAGTATTGTGTTTTACTATCCCATATAAGCCCTAATTCATTGAGTAGCTCTTTATTATTGTATATATCTTTTTGTTTTGGAATATAAATTCTTTTTATTGTATATTGCTGATTATTTTCATCACTCATAAATGACTCCTTTAATTTTGAACATTTTGTAGACAATTATAACAAGTTAGAAAGGTTTATAATATGGTGATTTGGAATTTTATTTTCTTTATTTACTCCTGGATTATAAACTGTTGTATTTTTAATTTTCTCAGTAGTTTTTATTGGATGATGGTTATGTCCACATAATACAATTTTTGCACCGATAATATTGTTTTTAATTGCACGTGATAACTCTTTATCTCCCCATTCTTTTCCATTAGAATCAGTGGATATTTTTGAATGTGCAGGAGGGACATGGGTAATTAACACATCGCAGTCATCAACTTCATGAAATCCTTCTGCCCCAATATAGGGATATGAAGCGAACTTAATACCATTTATTGTTTTGCTACAGTTATCTGAATATACATTTTTAATAGATAAGGTTTGTAACCAATCTTCATTATCATAATCTTCAATATCATGATTTCCACTGCAGACGAATAAAGGTTTATCAAATTCTTTCATCCAATTTATAATCCATGATATTTGTTCACGCAAAGTTTCCTTCTTTGAATCTTCTAAAAAATCTCCACTTATACAAAATACATCATATTTATCTTGTTGATTTTCTATCCAGTTAAACCAGTGGGTATTAAAATGTAAATCAGTTATATGTAATATATTCATTATTCATATTCCTTTAACGATAGTTCTAAATAGATACTAAAACTATAACTCTCAATATAATTACAGTCATTCTTTGACTCTAAACATTCACTAATTTTTTCATGCTCAGATATACTTTTAACGGTATCCATATCTAAATTATAATCAGTAAAGGCACTATATACATAGTTTTCATCATATTTTACCAATATGTTGTCAATGATGTAGTTTTTATCAAGTGACTTCCCTCGTGGAATTATTAAATAAATTTCATTTCGTTCTATTAAATCGAAATTCAAACTATCTAGAGTTATATTTATTGGTAATTGAAAATAATCATTTTTAATTAGTATTTTATTTTGATTTTTATGAAAATAGTTTTGTAACTCGGTAATGAGTGGCCACATATTCAAAGACTTGAAATCAGTTAAATCAATGATTTTTAAGTCTCTAAATGTATACTCACTTAGTTCACTAGTTTTTATCTTCATTAAAGGTAAACTTATCATCTAACTGGTACATGTAGTTGACAACAGTTTTCCATTCATCTTTAAAGGTATGATTAATATCTTGTGTTAAATCTTCAAAATATAAAATTTTATCTTGAGGAATATAAGTCTTCATTTCATTTTGTTTAATTTCTTCTTTCTTTTTGAGTTTGGTAGCTTTAGGAACTAAATACACTATTTCCATTTCATTAACACCATTATATTTATCATTCCATTTACTTAAGAGATAATTATATTTATGTTTGTGAGTAGTAGCTTTTTGTATTTTTTTTAAATCACTTTCGAGTAGCTTGCCAAAAGTGCTATCATCATTAACTTGATAACTTTTACATATGTCATTTAATCTTTGATATATCTCTAGCTGAGATGGTTTATAAGATGACGCGTCGGTCTTTAATTCTACAAATGTAAACATATTGTCTGTTTTATTATATAAAAGATAATCTATATTAGTTGATTGATTAGAACCCTTCTCTTCACTATCATTTATAGTTCCTTTTCTAATTGGGAACTCAGGCATAATAAGTTCATATTTTTTATTATATTTATTAAATAGAATCTCCTCTAGAAAAATAGAAATAATAGGGCTTATATATCGTTCTACTTGTACTTTTGGAGTTTTTCTACCTTTAGTAACTATCTCTTCCATTAATGTGTTTACAAAGTTCATTTCCATACTTATTCCCTTAAGATTAATTTTTAACTTATCACTTATTAATTGAACTTGTTTCGAATTTAGTTCACCATTATTAATATCGTAACTTTCATTGTCGGTCAGTATACTAACATTATCAAAATGTTCTATAAACTCATCTTTATATTCAGTATGAATAGGGATTAGTTTCTTGGGACTTAATGAACTCGAAAACTTTTTAAGAGCATCTAAATCTGCATGACCACTAGTATGTGCATAAACCCAATCATAATTTTCTTTTAACTTATTCAACATGGAAACTGTTTTTACATTACTATGGTTTTCTCCCAAATATCCCAGCCATTGCGAGTATATTATATTTGCGTTTTCCAAGTTAAGATTGTTAATAAACTTTTCTATATGCCAAGGTGATACTTTTAGAAAATAGTTTGAAGGGTTTTTTTGTATTATTTTTAAATCAATGACATTCTCTTTTTTAAATAATGTATATTTAAAATCATCGAAATAATTTTCATTCTCTTTAATCTTTTGATAATATTTGCCACCAGAGTTTCTTATAACTTTCACATCGTCCCAAGAAATATTTGGAACACTATTTGATACTAATTTTATCTTTTCCAATATCCATGCGGTATATATATCAACAACAAATATCTTTTTAGCCTTTTTGCACGCTCTATATCCAGATACAAGCGAATCAATGTTTTGAGAAGATCCAATCATAAATGTTATTTGATTATTTTGACTAATTGTTTCCAATATTTTCTCTTCAACACTTTGCTCTGTTGGAAATTCATCATTGTTCCTTTGAAGCATAGTTCCTTCCATTAGTAACACATCAACATTTTTGAGATTTTTGTCTTCTATCATTTTGTCAAAGAGTTTGGATTTCCTTCCATTAGCTCTAAAGTCACCACTATAAAGTACTTTTTTACCATTGGCTTCAATTAAAAAAGCATAAGCATCTATTGCACTGTGATCAACTAAATAAGGAATTATTTTAAAATCGCCAATTTCAAAAGATTTCCATGCTTCAAATATTTGAAAGTTATTCTCTAATAGCTTTCCACCAGTAAATAGTTTAGTCGTATTCATAAGCTCACGTGAAAGTTCTCCACAATAAACGGGGATTGTTTTGTCTATATTAACTATTTCACCAAAGTGATCTTGATGAGGATGAGAGATTAAAATAGCATCGATGGGTTTTTTAATACTTTCTTGTTTACTACCTTCTTTGAGCGGTGTACCATAATCAAGGAAAATGGTTGTGTTATTTGTTGAAAGTTCAATACAACTTCCTCCTATTTCTTCCGTACCTTTGTGAACTGTAATTGTCATAGCATCTCCATTATAAATGTAATTTAGATGAATATTATGACATATCAAGTGGACACCTTTATGTCCAGTTTAGAAATTTCGAAATTTCTTTTTTTATTTCTTCATTGAGTGCTTTTGGTTTTAATATTTTAATATTTGGTAGCCAGTATTTAATAATAGGGATTATCTCATTTTTGTGAGTGATTTCTAGGGAAACAATCATATTTCCATTTGTATCAATTTCTTTAAACTTTTGAGTATTGGACAATTGTCTTCTTTTGAAATATCCAATAATACTTTTATCTATTAATAATTCAACCTCAAATCTGTCTTCATCGTTAAACCAGATATTCATTGCATTGGTAATTAGCTCTTCAATTTTTTTTGATTTTCTAAAATTTGTATCAAGAATTCTAACATTGGCAATATTTTGCAAATAGTACTTTCTGAGTTTTTTATCCCTTTGTGTTACTAAATACCAAAAGCTATCAAAGTTTACGATTTTATAAGGGTTAACTATTAAATTTAACTCTTTGTTATTGTGAGAGTAAGTGCATGTTATTTGTTTTGATGTATTTATTGCTTGTTCTACTAGGTGCACAATGTCAATTTTATTACTGATGTTTTCTAATTCAATTTTTGTATAAATAGGAGAAGAAATATTTTCATTAATTCTTGAGAGCAATCTAGCTGAGTTTTTTTGAAAACTTTCATCAAAGCTTTTACTGGCTTGTAACAACAGCTTTAATGTTAAGTCATCTTCAACACTTAGTTGCTCTTGAATCTCATAATTATCTTGTAGTCTCCAAGCTCTACCATCTTTATGTATTGGATAAAGTGTTACGAGTGAAGAAAAATCTCTTTGAATTGTTTTTGTAGATACATTAAATTCTTCTGCTAATTCTTTGTGAGTTAATTTTGCACCATTGCTTAATTTTGCAATAATTTGCGTTCTTCTAAAGAGTATGCGATCATAATCGTGTTTATATGGCAATCTGAATCCTCTCTAATTAATAAAGCAAATTATATCTAACTTCAAATTTATTTTCGCGTTGTTAATCATTCCCCTTTTCTCTATGTAAAATGCCTGAGAATAAATAAAATAAAATAATTGATAATAAAAATTATGACGAATAATCAAGAAGTTATAGTCTAGTTATACAAACTAATTAAAGTGAGAACTCTTCTTTTAAAAGTGGTTGAAAATATAAGTATTAATAACCACATTCTAAAAATCTATTTATTATTTAGAATGTGATAAACAAAAATACTAGCTACTAATAACCCAAAAAAGTAAAAGTTAATTTAAATGACTTTTATTCTTAACTAACATTAATTTTCTCAGAGTCAATGTCATTAAATATAGGAGAAGTTGAATTCTCTTGAATTGCATTGGATGATAATTCAAACCCTGTAGAAATTAGGGATAAATCATATGCCTTAAACCTCGATATTTCAATGGTTGTATCGTTCTTCATCAGTATTTTTCCTAGAATAATATCATTAGAATTAAGACGTACTGGCTTAATATTATAAGAATCTGGAAAATCTTCTTTAACAATAATGTTATATCCATTTTGGACATGTTCCTTAATATCAGTTGCACGTATTAAAGAAATTGAACCAATTTTCGCTTTTTTCAGAGCTTTATAGGGTATATATCTAGCCGAAGTAGATTGTACAATCTCTTTTTCAAATCTATTAAAACTATCAATTGTTTTGTGTACCTTTTGTTTTTCGTTTTCAATTGTTATCTCTAATTTATTTATTCTTTCTTCTATATCTTTAATATCTTTAATCTTTATAACAATTTCATTCAATGAATTCTTTTTTGATTCAAAACTGCTATTTGCCTTAAACATTGTTAATGAAATTAAAAAAATAATTCCAGAGCCTATTTTTAGAGAAATATCTTCATTATACATTGAAAAAATAAATAATAAAACTGCAATAGTAGCAACGATCCATCCAATCAGTAAACTATTTGATTTCGAGTATTTTGTTCTCCCTTTCTTTTCGCAATCATCAATTAAGATATTTAATTCATCAATTGTAATTTGATCCCCTTTTTCTATTTGAAGTAAATCCGAATTTATAAAAGTAAGCTGACTCAAATTTGATACCAATCGTGATTTTCTATCTTTAAGATTAGATAAGTTATCTTCTTTTTCTTGAATTTTTGTAATATCTATGTTACGAATTAATTCCGCAATATATTTATGTGAAAATGCAAACCTTTTTTTTACATCATTTAGTAATTGATAGATAGATTTTGACTCTACTTTATCTATGAATAAAGGTAGATCAAGTTCTTGTCTTACAGAATTTAGGAATTCTATGATTTTATTTGTTGAACTTTCTACTTTTGACTTCAAATTATATTTAATATCTTTTATAAATTCTGTGTGTCCTCTAAAGAATGGGTCTCTAGCAATATCTTTTAAAATTGATGATTTTATTTTGAAGGCCTGGTTTATTGATTCTTTAGCTTGTTCTTGATAATCGAAATGTAGTAAAAACTTTGTTTTCATTAGGTGCAACTTTGCAAATGCAGGAGTGAGATTTTCTGCTATCTCAATATATTTAAAACCCTCCTGTTCTTTGTCTGAAAAAATTGTAGCTTGCACTATTAGTTGATAACACTTTGAGGCTTGATTAGGTTGATTCTCAATTTCAGCAATTTTTGCAGCCCTTAACAAACATTCTTCTATGCTATAAAATTTATTTTTATTTGCAGCTTTTAGATACATTTTACCTAACCAATAGTTTGATCCAAAATCAAGTGGTCTTAAGTCCAAAGATTTTTTTAGATGTTTAATTGCACAAGGATACTCTTTTAATTTTATTGCCCAATCTGCTTCTTTCTTTTGTTCAATGGAAGCTAACTTATTGGGTATTTTTAACAATGAAAAATCATCATTATATTTGTTTGACTCTTCTCTTAAATCATTTTCTTCTTCGTCCTGGTTTTTATCTAGCCATATAGCTTCATCTAAATCTTCTTCCATATCTACTGAACCATCTTCATTAAGTTCAATAAAAAAATCATCTTCATTGTTTGTTAATGAGAAGTTTTCATTTATTTCTAATTCATATATAGAGGTCAGTAAGTTAACCATTATTTTCTCAACTACTTCATTTTGAGATACATCTGCACCAAATTTACTTAGTCTATGATTTGATCCTAGTTCTTGCTGCCATTTTTTCATATTTTGATCAGTTGAATAATCAATAGATTTGTCCTCATAAGACTTCCCAATACAAAAAACAAGTATTCTAGTATTATTGCTTTCTTTTATAGCTTCTCTATATTCTAGATGAGTATATGATAAAGTTTCCCCTTCAGGTATTGTTCCATATGATTCCCCTACAAGTAAAATCATTATTTCAGATTTTCTTACATGAAATAATGATTCGCTTAAGGGTGAACGGTGCCCCGCCTTATTATTATTTAAATCAATTGCTTCCAAAAATTTTAATTCTACTATTTTTTTATTCAATAGTTCTCTAATCATCTTAAATTCTTCAAATCTAGAAGCTATGAATACTTCATTTTTTATATTGCTCATATTTTCCCTTTTATAACATTTTCATATAATTGATATTCTTTTTACTCTTTACAATCAACTCTTCATTATCTCGTATTGATAGGATTCAAATTAAAATTAATAATTTTCATTTCTTCTTAATTTTCAGAATCACTAAATTATATTGTATACTTAGAATACGAAAACGTTATTTCGTATTCAAGATACTGAACCAAAAGTTAAAATTATGTTTTGCTAACAATAAATAATTACTTCGGAATTTCATACTCTTTTTCTTGTCTTGTTATAACCCATCCGCTATTTTCACGGATTGCTTCAATCCCTAAATTTTTAAATATCTTTTGTTGATTTATAATATCTCCTTCAGCAAGTAATACTTTGGCTTTTTTAAAAATCATTAATGATTGTTTATATGATTTAATTGTTTTTTCTTCATCATCAAATACCTGCTTGGCTTTAAGAATACCTAAAACTGACAATGGAAAAATTGTAAATAACAATTCAAAATAGTTTATGTTAGTTAATCCAAGACCATCAGTATTTTCATTACCTAGTAATTCTTTTAAAATAGATAAATTTTCAAGTATAGAATTTTCAAAAAAATCCATTCCCATTAAAAAAATAAAACTTAGAAGAAAGATGATTAAAAGTATATTTTTAAACCAAAATAATCTTCTATTTTTTTTTTTAATTTTGCCTTCAAAGTATTTAATTTGTTTACTAACCCAAAACTCAGTTATTATTTCTTCTGCTTGGAAATTTGCTTTAAGTTTTGGATAATAAAATATGTTCATACCTCTTATTGCACTCCTTATCCAACCAACTAAACCTTTTTGATGAGATAAATAAAATGATGAAATCGAGTCATTTATAGATGCAATATTCCAGTAGATTTGAACTCTTAAACCTTCTGAAATTGCTCTGTAGTCTTCATATTTTTTTTTCTTTTTTTTAAATTTTTCTATTAATACATAACTTAAGGCTCCAATTGATAAGATAATTGGATCTAAATATATATAATACTTAAAATTTAAAAAAGTGGCTTTTATTGAAATAATTATTATTAAGAACCATATTAAGAATAAAATCATATTTTCATACTTTGGTAGCCCGGGAAACCACTTAATTTTATTATATTGATAATATGTTGATAATTCTGCGGCTGATCTTCTTATGAGTATATTTTTATGAATTAAATATCGTTCATTTAACTTTATATTTTTTACAAAGTCTTTTTCCTCAAGTTCAGAGATGTCTTTTTTTGCTTTATCAAGTATTATCTCTATATTTTGCTCTACGTCTTTATTAAAATTATTTATTTCATTGATGTATTGCGTATGTATTTTTTCAGTTCTATTTTTGAAAAAATTAAAAAACTGTTTTTTTAATTTTAATTTACTTCCATCTGGGTAACATTTATATACTTCAAGGTTTTTTTTTCTTTTTTGAGTTTTAGAAGATAGTCTATGAATATCCATTTCATAAACAATACCTCTTTCAGAATTTGTTACATTTTCTTTAGAATTGTCAAAATATTCATATGTACCATTTAATTTCTTATCCACTACCTCAAAAGTACCACCTATTTGTGCTTTTCCATCTTTATCGTATACTGCAATCAAAATATGCGAATGAATTGAAATATACTCCCCCACCAAACTGTATTGTTTACGTCTTATCTCTTTTTTATTATCATCATCTAAACTATCATAATGTTCTTTATCAAAAATCATTGGTATTGTGTTTGGAAGGTAAATGTTTTTTTGCGTATTTACTTTATTTAATAATGTCTCAAATTCTAAAATAGATTTGGCTATAAATTTCTCTTCAATATCTTTCGAAACACTTTTATCTAAGATTCCTTTTCCAAAAGTTGATTTATATGTATTAATATCCAAAGGCAATGGAACAGATATATGAATATTGTCTTTAAACTCATCACTTGCAAGTTCTGCAATTATCCTATCTACTCCGTCAGCTAATGGTGTTAATAAAATTATTGGAGTCGAACTATATTTATTGATTAAAATTTTAAAAATTTCACTAAATTTCTTTTTGATAGTAACAACATCATTTTTAAAAATATCTCTGTTCCCTGTAATCCCCAGTATTAAAGGTATTTTGGCATCATCTTTTTGTATTTTATCTGTAATCAGGTTATTCATTAATCACGTCACTTAAAGATTTTCTTTTTGATTCCCTTATTAATTTTACTTTGAAGTGTTTTTTCACCTCTTCTAAAAAATCTTTCTCATTGAATATCTTTTGTTGATGTACTTTAATATTATCATACGATCCTCTAGCTTTGTCACCTTCGGAAAATTGTATTATTTTTTTTCCATTATGGTTAAAAGTTATATTGTCTCCACTAATAACTAAAAGCATAGCTTTTCCATCATCATCAAGGTAATCCATAATGGTATTTGTTTTGTATACAAATTTTTCACCATCAATGAACCGTACAAACTTACATTCAATGGTATGAAGATGGTTGTCTTTTATCATTAATATGTCAAATTCATTTTCAACACCATCATCAAACTTTACTTTTACTCCTGTCATTACTTCGTCAAAATCAAAGTTATCTTTAACAAGCCAATAAATATATTCTTCAAATAAAACGCCATCAATATAACTTTTCTTTTGACTATCTGGAATATTCAATTTATTGATTAATGTATCGTAATTTTTGTAGCGTATATGATGATTCGGCCAAGATTTAGCAAATTTTTTGTATTCAACTAAATCTTGGGATAATTCCAAAACTATATTTTTTCTGTTCTTCAATGAAAAATGATTGGAATACCCCAATATGGTATACCCTTTTTGTAAAAGATGATTTTTAATATCCATATTATATTTTATAAAGTGTTTTTTCATATCGGTTTTACTATGCAAATTATAAGTATTGGCATATCTGTCATATGCAATTATATTTGCACCTGTATCTAATAGTTTTGATGATAAAACAATAGATATTGAACTTAGTCCATCAGTCGCATTTAGATATATGTTTTCTACTTCAGTAGAGTGTTTAGTAATACTTTGAAAGCAATCTAATAAACTTGAATAATTATCTTCTTTAATTTTAAGAGTAATAATTTGAAAGTCCACCGTAGTATTATTCTTATGGTCTTCAAAATTCTCCAAAAAGTATTGTTGTCCATTTAAGATTTTATTTAATTGATTGTTATTGTGTTTACTATCATCATAAACAATGATATGTTTTGTAATTTTATCTTTAAATTCAAAAAATATTGGCATTATAGATGAATGATAATCTCCCAGAATTGATACTAAAACCATTTTAAACCTTTAATTTTTTTAAATAATTCTCAAGCTCTTTTTTAATCTTTTTTCTAAATCTAACAGGTGAAATAACTTCAATATTTGGAAGCCAAGATTTAATCATATTATCAATATCTTCATCATGTGAAACTTGGAATGATATAATTAATGATCCGTTATTTTGAATTTCTTCTATTTTTTGTGATTGTAGAAATTCCTTTTCTTTAAAATATTCTGCAATATTTGAGTCTACTTTTATCACTACTTCAAAGGTATTCCCATCTTCATACCAAGCTGAATTTGTTTGATCAAGAATTGATTCAATATGTTGATGTGAGGTTGTGTGTTTTCTTGGTAGGAGTTCTAAGTTTTTTATTTTAGAAATCATATAAGTCTTAATTTTCCCATCGTTATCATCTTTTCCAAAGAGGTACCACAAGCCATCAAAATTTGCAATTTTATATGCTTCTACAATTGCTTCATTTGTATCAAAAAGTATCCTGACCAGATTTGAGCATTGGATTGCATCTTCTAAGGTTTGAATTGTAGTAGACTCAATGTTTATATCTTGCAAGTCTTCTTGTTTGACATAATAAGGATTACAAAAACTTGCATGGACAAGTTTTTTATGTACACGAGAAGTTATTTTGTTAAAATCACTAACATCTTCAAATTGAGATAGTGCCAGTGATACTAATACCATTTCGTCTGAATTGAGCATAGACATATTCAAAGAAGCACCGTCAATTAATTTAAACTTATGATCTGATGTTTTTGTAATAGGAAAGTTTACGATTAATTTATTGATATCATTTTGTATGGTTCTAACACTTACATTAAACTCTTCTGCTAAATCTTTTGTCGTTGGAAATTCATTATTTGCTATCTTGGATAATGTGGTAATAAGCCTAGTGATTGTTTTATCATAATCTTTTGCCAATAAAATCTCCCCAAAATTATTTTAAATATTCTATCTTAATATAACTTCATTTAAAAAAATTATTATTTAAAGATAAACGAAACACTCTCTTCGTTTAGTTGTATTATTCTGTTAAAGACATTAAGGAGCAGAATATGGAAACAGTTAAACAGATTCAGAACTTGGAAACTACTTACAATAGTTTGCAAGTAAACAATAATCATTCAATTTTTTTAAATTTTACTGCTGATAAAATCAAAAATATCGTAGATAAAAATAATAAGTTACTAATAGAACTTGAAACTACAGTCTCAGATATTAGAGATATTTATAAAAAAGAACCAAAATCAGACTCAAGTGCCTTGCATTTTACCTTTTTGTTTTTAGGTATATTTTTTTTGATGGTTTATCTTATCACAAATACTATAGTATTTGTTTTTTTTGCCATAGGAACAGCAGTATTATATATAGCCACATTTATAATAAAATTTTTGTTTGGAGATAGTTATGTTTCATTTAATGAAGGACTATCATGTGCTCATGCATTAAATAAAGAAGGATGGTTATTTAGTACAAGTGATGGATATAACACTTGTGATCAATGGTCCAAAGAATATGGGTTTTTCCATCAAGGTGATTGTGATGATTGTATTGATATAAAGATTTTTGGGACATATAAAGGGCATGAATTCACTTATTTTGAATACAGTTATACAATAATCGAGGAAGTGGAAGAAGAAGTGGAAAATGATGATGGAGAGATTGAGATTGAATGTCATGAAGAGGAACACTATTATTCACGAAGTGGGTTTTTCGTTAAAACGAAGATTGAAACAGTTGATGACTTTGTACTCACAAATCAAATGAATACAAATGGATTGAATTTTTCTCATATAGAGTTTGAAAATAATTTCAATTTGACAGGTTCGAACAAAGTAAATATCTTTAAGACGTTTTCTCCCAAAAAAAGACTTGACTTAATAAAGTTGAAATCAAGCACAAAACTTAATAACATCAGTTTTGTAAGTTATTTCAAGGGGACAATATTTTCGACTTTAAATACAAGTGGTTTTTTTATTGGTTCAGTGAATTTAAAAGAACTTTCTTTTTATGACCCTGTGCCTTACTTAAAAACAGAACTAGACAAGCTTATCCGCTTAACAAACACAATAAAGGAATAAATTATGGACATTACAACTATATACACAATAATAGGGGTTATATTGAGTTTAATATTTATCTTGATAATTATATCAATATACAATAGTTTAGTAAATTACAGTCAAACAGTAAAAAGTTCTAAAAGTGGTATTCAAGTTGAATATAAAAAAAGATTTGATCTTGTTCCACAAGCAGTTGAAGTTGCAAAGCAGTTTGTAGCACATGAAACTAAATTAATGAATGAATTAACAAAATTAAGAGTGGATTTAAAAAATAGTATTAAAACCAATCATTTGGATAATTATGTAAAAGACGACAAAAAATTCTTTGGCGCTTTTTTTGCGATTGCTGAAAACTATCCCGCACTAAGGTCTTCAGAGTTATTTCACAATTTACAAAATATATTGAATAGTACTGAAGAAAATATTGCGGCAAGCAGACATATATATAATTCAAATGTTGATTACTATAACTCTTATAAAGAATCTTTTCCCGCAAACATTCTTTCAACAGTTTTTTCATTTGAAACAGAAGAGTATTTAAACTTTGATGAAGAGATTGAAAAAGTCATTGATGTCTCAACATTATTCAAAAGTACTCAATTGAAAAATGAAACCTCAGAGAGTCTTTCATGAAACAAAAAGATGTAAAACAAACCATTATAAACATTTTTCAAAAAGCATATATTAAGAGGAACTATTGCACTTATGAGGATATGGAGGAAATTAAACAAGAGTTAATTAAAAACTCCATAACCCTCGAATCAATTAGTGAAATTAAAAGTAAAGAGAATAAGAAGGATACAGTATTAAAACCTTATAAATTTTGTGCTACTAAACTTGAATCTATGGCAACCATGATTTTAATTAGAGAAAATAATCTAACTATCAAATTACATCCTAAGATGCAAGCCAATTGTGAATTATTTGAGAAAAAAATAGATGATAATATGGCATATATTTACTTTTCACCATCTGATGCCGATAAATTGTTTTCTAAAAATTGTATAACAAGTATTAGTTTAATCCAATACCAGTGGGAAAACATTTTACTAGATGTTGGTGTTGATATTGAGAGTACCGTTGAACCAATACTAAAAGTTACTTTTCCTATTACACAGAAAAAAAGTTGATATTCATATTAAACAAACGAAATACTGTTTTCGTTTCTATAGATTAAAATAAAGATAATTCAGTAAAAGGAGAATTTATGGAATTATTACAGAAAAATAAAAAAAGTTTTTTAGAATTAATACTATTGACAGCAATAATAACCTTTGAAAATATTTATTATTTACCTACGTATAATATTATAGATAATAAAGAGAATATAATTGAACAATCTAAATACATGCTAACTCAAGAAAAATTAAATACTATATCTAAAAAGATAAAACAGGAAACAAAAATTATAAATGTCATTATTGACAGCGGTTATCATGCAGTTGTGGTAAAAAAAATTGCTGATACAAAACTTCATTCTCTTAGCAAAAAATTACAAGTTTCTATTGAAAATATTTTTATTCCTAAATTTATGAATAGTGATTATATTAACAATTATTCTAAAATATTAGCAGCCAATAATATTGAAACTAAATATTTTTTGGGTGAACAAAGAGCTCAATTGGCCGCATATAGAGCTTTGAAGTCAAAAGCTCGAGACTATGAGATATTAGAAACTTTTGCACTTAATCACCCCATGAAAAACTTATATTTCAATATGAGCTATAGTCGAACATTATCTATAGAAATGGGTGGAGAATATAATAAAAAAATATTTCAAAATAATTTTATACATAAATATTTAAAATATATAAATGATGAAAATATAAAACTATTAAATGTCATAAATAAACATCCCAATATTTTTTTATACAAAGCTGCAGGTAATAATTTTGTTCTTAACTCTTTTTCTAACAATCAAATCATTGATGAGTTACTACCTCATTATATTAAATACTCCATAGGTGACTACGATAAAATGGTGAGATTATCAACAATATTTTATAACTTTATAGAATCTATGCTCAAAAATATACCTGATGCACGTAAAACGATACATCGTGAATTAAATTTAGAAAATATATATTTGACAGATAATAGATTAAATACATTGATTGATTTACATATGGTCGAGTATTTTTATATGTATGAAACGACAAATTTATTGAAGCATTTAAATACCAATTACAAACAATTAGCTAGTAGAGTAAAGATAGTAGAAGCATTTAGTAATCAAAGTTTAAAAAGAAACTATAAACTATTAAAAAAATATAATTATAAAATAGTAGATAAGGAGTTGTATGATTATGTTAATGGTATTACCGTGTATACCAGATTTAATGAATATGACCAAGATGAAATTGAAGAGTTAAAGAAACTATCCAATAAGTATTCCGATAAATACCCAGAATTATTTAAAATTACTGAATATGGGACATTTGTAGATTTACAATTGAAGAATACGAGATCTTTAATTATTGGACCCACCTATCATAATGTGGAATATCAAAAAGTAGGAGGTACTTCACTAACAACACCAGATTTAATGACGGATAAGTCTTTATCTTTTGCAAAGTAGTTTGTTAAGTTCAGTTTAGTTAGACTATTGTAAAATTTATAAGTGTAATAAATAATATTCTTATTACGCTCAAATATACCCATATAACCCAAGGAAAAAAATGAAAAAATCAATAATAATTTTATGTTTGTTAGGCATTAGTTTAATTGCTAGTACTACAAATAATAATGAAAATAATAGTGATTCAGATGAAATAACATCGCAGTATCAAGATATAATAAATAAAAAAATGAAAGCCAAAAAGAACGTATTCTCAAATGATACAGCGAGATTTCAAGGACTTAAGGTTTACAACACGGTGGATTTTTTAGATAAAATCTTGCAAATTACTCCAAAAGATGAATTTGAAACAAAAATTGATTACAAAAAAAGATTAATAAAAGAATTTGCGGGTAAAGAGATATTGGTTTCATATCCAGTAAGGTATTCTGATGATAAGGAGCTTTTACTAGCTACGTCTATTGGCAAGCTCTTTAGTTCAAGATATGATATAGATAATCAACAAATAATTAGTGATATTACAACAGGTGGGAGTAGTTTTGATTATTCAAATTGGAAGTTTGATTATAAGAACCGTAAAAATAAATCTGTTTATAATGTAACTATGTATCTTAAGCTTGATAAAAAGATTATAAAAAATATAACTCCAATTTTTAATAATAGTAATGCAAAAATTTCTTTCAAAACTCCAATGTCTGTTGTTAGTGCCAAAAAATTAAAAGCTCTAAAGAATTATGGATATATAGCTATGGCTAAAGTTCAAGTTGATGAGAGTCTAGTTAAAAGTATAAAAATCTATCATCTCTCTTCACGGAATGTTTTAAATACTACAATGGACGTGAAGAAAATTATACTTTATAATAAAAAATTAAATTTCATTAAGAAATTTTAAATATGTATACGAAATAAAATTAACAATAAAAAGTGATTAGTAGAATAATTATTTAACTAAGGGAAGAGTATGAAAAAAATTGTAACAAATGTATTAATTGTACTAGGAATTATTTTTCTAGGTAGTGGTTGTTCTTCAACTGTGAAGCAACAAGACAGTCTGACTGATTATGCCAATGATAAAATCAATCCATTTTTAAATGGCAGTAACAAAAAAGTTGATATCTATATTGATACTTTGAAAAATATATCTATCACTAAAACTGGTGGTAGAAGTAATTCAATGAATGAAATGCGTAGTTCTACATTACCAGTATCAAAAGATGACCTTACCAAACTATCTGTAAACTTCATGAAACAGTTTTATACTCCAAAAGCAGTATCAAATGCACAACAAGTAAAAAATGGTTTTTTGATATCAATGTTAAAGGCTGATGCCAATGTTGTTGTTTCAGAAACTAATAATTTAACTGAAAGAGTGTTTACCAATTTAAAAATTAAAATTCAAAGAATGAAAAATTTTTCTGTTATTAAAGAAACTATAGTTGAAGTTCCTATGGATGAGAGTATTGGAGATGAATTTAGGAAAGTAGAATATGCTTGGGCTATTTCAAATCATGCCTCATTTAATATGTTACCAACAAAAGAAAAAATCAAACAAATGACTGCTTTATCTATGCATTTTGCACTGGATAAGTTACAACTAAATAAACAATAGGAAGAGAAATGAAAAAGTTAATTTTAAACTTAACAATGATTATGGGTATTTTACTTTTTAGTACAGGTTGTGTTAGAACTTATGGTTTTAACCAAGAAATTATGAATCATAAAGTTCAAGAAAATTTAACAAAAAATACTTCTACTTCTATTAATGTTATTTTTACAGACAAGGATACAAAAGATCAGTCCTTCCCTAGTAGAATAAATGGAATTCCCTCTCCTGTAGGAATTCACCTTAAAACAGATGAAATAGCTTCTAATGTTACAAAAAAGTTTATGGAACAATACTTCACAAAAGTTTCTGTTTCAAGTTTAGTTAAAAATGATTTTGATATCAGCATCTCTTCTGAGATTGTAGAATATAACATTCCTACTTTAGGCTGGTTAGATAACACTACAGCTAATTTTTCACATAAAATTTTGGTTTATAAAAAAGGAAGGAAAGTTATGGAAAAAAACTTTCCTTTGAAAACATATAATTCAGAAGTTCTTTTACATTTTGATGTTGGAAGTCGTTCATGGGCACATGGTCTTGCTGCTGATTTTACCCATTTTGTTCTTTTTGACCTTCTTGAAAAAGAAATTAAACCAGAGCTTGTCAAAATTGTTGATACTCTTTAATTTTAGAGGAAATATTTTGAAGAAGTTAATTTTAAATTTTATAATGGTTTTTACAGTGATGCTGTTAATAACTGGGTGTGTACCAAAAACTAGACCAGGAGTTGAATCTAATATGGCATTAGACGCTTTAGGTGTGGCTATTTCACCTGTTCTTTTCGTCGAAGATATTCTTAAAAAAACTCAAAGGACTCTATCTGATAGGTGCGCTGAGAATGGAACTAAACAAGGATGTGATGACCATTATTATTTTTTAGAAAAAAGTGATGTGGATAAAAAATAAATTGATGTTTTGTCCCAAAAATTGAAATAGACACATAAGATGTTAAGAATAAAATTAGTTTAATATTTAGTTATAAAGGAAAGAGAATGAAAAACTGATTTATAATCCAAAAGCTACAACACATGTTCTTAGTAAAGATTCAGAGTTTACTATACATAATGAAGATTCAGCAGACTCTAAAGTTTTTAATGAAAATGAAAAAGAAAAACTTAGATTAAAGAATTTAAAAGCAAAATTTTAAAGGATATAATCTTAAAGGTACTAAGAACAGGTACTTTGAAATGTGATATACGGATTTTAAAAGTTTTATAAAATAATCTTTCTTTTGTTAAAAATTATCTTGTATTATTTTTAGAATTTCCTGATACTTAAATTCATTAAATATTTTTTATATTTTAATCAATAGTCCACCCCCCCCCACGTCAAATAATTGGACAATTATTTGCTTTTGTAGCGTCTTTGAAAATTTCATCCTAACATTCAAATATAGTGCTATTTGTGAGAATTATTAATGTAAGAAGAACTAAATTATTAAAACTTTTCCAGACATAATGCTGTCATATAACTTGGTAGTATATATATTGACTTAATATCGTTTGTATAGACACTAATGATAAAGTTAGATAATAATAAGGTCTAAACTGTGGAAAAACTATTACCCGAAATATATGATTATGTAAGTTTAAATGAAGATATCTACAATAATTTATTAGATGAAGCATTTGATTTTGTTTCAAGTGGTGAAATTGAAAAAAGCATAGCAATATATTCTTATTTGTTAGATTTAAATAATAAAGATTTGTACGTACTATATGAACTGGCAAATAGTTGTTTTTATATTAATTATTTTGAAGATGCAATAATATTGTATAAAATAATTATAGAAGAAGATAAGGACTATTCTGACATTAGCCATTTAATGATTGGTAAATGTTATAGGAAAACTAATCAACCAGCTAAAGCAATAGAAAAATTTGAAGATGCACTAATAAAGTATCCAGATTATAAATGTAACTTGATATTATTGGAGTTAGCACAGGTTTATTATGATGTTGAAGATTATTTTAAATCAAAAGGTATATTTGAGAGTTTAATTTATTTAAATACAGGATATGCCCAAGTGTGTTTTTACTATATATCGTTAATACTTGTTAATGAAGGCAGATATAAAGAAGCTGTTGAATTTCATAAAAAAATATCATGTACTCAAACATTTTTCTCATATTATTATGAACTAGCTAATTTATACCTCAAATGTGAAGATTATCAAAATGCCATTGATTCATATAAAAAAGCACTAGAAATTGAGCCTGAGAATTTAAAATGTTTATATAGGCTGGGTAATACTTATCAAGTATCTCATTTATATGAAGAAGCGATTGAATGTGATCTTAGACTCTATAACTTAACAGCGGGGTAAAAAAGAAACTAGATAAATAGCTAACCTTTTTTTGTTTTATTCGTAAGTACAGCTATTAGAAGTGGCGAGTGAACTGTTGCAACAGTTAACTCGCTACTTCTAATAGCTGTAACAATAATGTTTACAATTTCATATCTAAGTCATTGTGTTTAATTTCAAAAAGAGATGGATCATCTTTATATAAATGATCTAGTTTTGCAACCAATCTATTTGATTGATTTTGTTTTATAGTTTCAAATATTTTTCTAACTTCTCTTGCATTTCCGAAGTGTTTACATTTGTTTTTAACAAGATTTTTAAGTATTTTTTTAATTATATTTGTCGTTTTTTTGTCCCAAAAGAATTTATATGCAAATATTTCAAATATATCATATAACTGTACATTGGAATAGTCTTCAAATTCAATGGTGTAATTAAATCTGCTTTTTAAACCAGTGTTTTTATCTAAAAAAGTATCAAGCGTATCTGTATACCCTGCAACAATTAGAATAAACTCATTTCTATGGTTTTCCATAAAAGGAACAATGGTATTAATAGCCTCTCTTCCAAAGTCATCTCCCTCTCCATTTACTAAAGAATAAACTTCATCAATAAATAATACACCACCTAATGCTTTTCTTAAAATAGTGGTGGTTTTATCAGCAGTATGACCTTGATATTGTCCAACCAAATCATTTCTTGACACCTCTATAAAATGTCCACGTTTTAAAAGACCCAATTCTTTAAATGTTTGGCCAAGTATTCTTCCCACAGTTGTTTTACCCGTTCCAGGATTACCTTTAAATATGTAATGTCCAACTATTGGTTTTTCACCTCTGATCTGTTCTATTTTAATTAAATTAAGTATGTTAATTATATTGTCTTTTACTGATTCTAATCCAACTAACCCACTAAGTAAAGCATATGTTTTAGGATAAATTTTCTGATATTTAAGTGGCAGAGTTTTGCTTAATTGGGGAATGTTGATATTTGAAAAATCAACATGAAGATCTAAAATGTCACTTTTCTTCATTCTAAGTAATTGTATAGATACTGCAATACCCATACTAATAGCTATAGTTGCATAAATATTTATACCAACTTCATTATAAAGGATATAAATAGATGAAACATAAACTAGAATAAAAATAAAACTTCTTTTTATTAGAGATATTAACCTATTAATAAATCTACCAAACATAAAAACCTCCCAAAATGTATATTTAGAATTATAGTTTTTGTAAAGGACACCTTTATGTCTGGTGAAAGTAAAAATTGGTTTCTTAGTATAAAAGTTCGATAAAGCCATTCAGTAAAATGGGATGTTATTTTTACAATGGATATAAAAAATACATACACTTACTTGAAAAGTATTTATTTAAAGATTTTATATTTATAAATTTTATAAAGAAAAATTTAACAGACATAAAGCCTTCTGATTATTATAGTTTAATATTAAATATATTAAAAAAATACTAAATCAAAGGGTAAAATTATGGTAAGAAATATAATTAACAAAAATCAAGAAGATAAATTAGAACAAAACCATATCAAAAGCAAATTGACATTCTTCACGTTATTGAGTTATAAACCAATACTTTACTTCTTTTTCTTTATATCAATATTTGCTGCAATTATTTTATCTAAAGATTATATATTTAGTATTATTGCAAAACAGGATTTTCAAAAAGAAGTTCATCAAGATAATACACAAATACAATATAAATTATCTAATGAAAATGTTGATTTAGTAAAACTAAGTGAAGAAAAGATCACTTCAAAAGTAAAAGAAATATTAGAAAAAATCAAAAAAAAACAAATAGAACAAAGTAAACAATTTGATAAAGAGTTAATTCAATTACTAAACAATGAATTTAGGTCTTCATATTCAAACATTCAATTATTTGCTGATTGGTTTTATTCATATACCACTCAGTATAAAATACTGTTAGAAGGTAGCAAAGGTATTGTTGATAGGTATAGAGGAGCTGGTAGTGATTTTACAATAATAGAGGCTGCTAAAAACAATATTGAAGAATACATCTCAAATCATTATAAAAACATAGTACTTAAACCTCATTTATTAGAAGCAAGTTTAAAATTAAATTTGTCAATATTAATAGAAAAATATACTAATAATAAAGATTTATTTATGAAAGATATTGATGATGATTTTGAAAAGTTTTTAAGAGAAACAGAACATGAGTTATCTGAAATTCAAGTAGACAGATTTAATCTAGACTGGAAATCAAATATAAGAAATGCTTCAAAATTACTAAGTTATAAAAATAAAGATGGAGAAGGAGGTTTAACTACGCTTGGAGGAATAACAACTATTTCTTTACTTGCTGCCAAGAAAGTTTCAACCGTACCAGTAGGTAAGTTACTTGCAAGAAAAATTATTGCAAAAATAGGAACGGGAAAAATTGCTTCTATGGCTTTGATTAAAGTAGCTTCTGTTGCAGTGGGTGGAATAACTTTTGGAATTGGAACAGTTCTTGGATTTGGTGCTGATTATTTAATAAATGAAGGCGATGAGACATTAAATAGAGAAAATTTTGAAATTGATTCTGAAAAAAGTTTGGATAATATTAAAAAAATAATTTTGTATGAGATTGTTGATAATAATATTATTGAAATGATATATAAAAATGATATTAATATTTATAAAAAATTTATAAATATTAATTTTAGTAAAGTCTTATTAGTTTGGAATTAATAATTTAAAAATAGATAGAAATAGGGTACAAATTAATTTTTACAGACATAAAAGAAACTCGATACAAGCACACAAGTGAATGATTATTAATTTCTTCAATGGTACTCCTGATAAGAGTAATCTATGAGCCGAAATACTAATTTTATATACTATGTAAATAATTGAATTTTAAAAAATATATAAGGAATCATTTACTTACATTAAACTTTATCAATTATGTTTTGCTTTTAGTCTCTCACCTTGGTATAGGTGAGAGAGAATTGATGACAATATAATTAAGACTTTATCATAGTTCTTAGTTATTTTATAATTTACTTTTTGATTTTGTAGCTTTTTTATTTAATTCAACAGTTATTATTATAGGTGAATGATCACTTATATTAGCTCTATTAACAGTTGATACCATATCTCTTTTGATAGGTAAATTTGTAATTATATGATCAAAACTATTTTTATTTGTTGTTAAATTATTAGTTGAGATTTTTGCTTTTTTAAAAAATTCTTGTAAATCATTTTTTTCTAAGTTAAAATCACCTGCAACTATATAATTATTATTTTGTATCCTATGGTACTTTAATAATCGGCTTAAATCTTTTCTAATATTTTTAACCTCGGTTTTTCTCCAATTTAATGCTTCTGTTTTTCTCTTATATTTACTCATGCCATCAATGATATGAGTATTTAAAACAATAAGTTTTTTACCAAGTCTTAGCCCAAAAGGTGGCCTCTCATATTTTATATATGATTTTAATTTAATTGGTGTTACTTGATGTCGTCCTATATTTAGTTTTTTATAAAGGTTAGGATGTATTAGTATTACATATCTTTCTTGATGAGTAGTTGTTCCCAAGTATTCTGATTTAAATGCGTTATAGGGTGTAAAGAAGTTACTATGTATTTGCACTTTATCTTTATCTTGTAATTCTTGCAAAAAGACAATATCAACACCTTTTACAAATTGTTTTCTAATATATTTTTTTATTTTATTTTTCTTTTGTATTATTGTATTTGGTGTGAAATTTTGTAGATTCCAGCTTATAATTTTTAAACTTTTTATATGTCCTTTATTTTTATCATCTTTTTCTCTTGGTTTACAAAAACTGGTTTTTTTCATATAACCTATTTTACAAATACTTTCTTTTATTTTTTTACCTTTATCTGACATAAATTTGATACTTGCTTTTATTGCAGGAGTTTTTACTATAACCCTACTGGCAATGCTGACAATTGCAAGATATTGATATACTTTAGATGCTGCAACTGTTTTTTCAAATAACACTGCAGTTGCACCAAGTCCACCCATTGCTCCAACAGCAGCATTTTCTATACTAATTTCGTCTAATAGTGCCTGCTTTGCATCATTCCATGTATAATTATCATTATTGGCTTTACTAATTTCAAATGCCTTTCCTACTTGATTTATACATCCATTTAGCCCTCCAACTAAAGCACCACCTACAGCACCTACTACAGTTCCTTTAGGACCTGCTAAAGTACCTACAATCGCACCAGTGACTGCTCCAGTTCCAGCACCTCCAATTCCTCCTGCTATACAGCCTTTTGCTGAATTTACAATATGTTCTACATTATCATAAGTCCATTCTGTCGCATCATTAACTGCAGTAGTTACAGTATTAACTATTTTATTAAAAGTATCAGAAAGAAATCCTGCATTTGCCTGAGGAAAGGGAAAGTTGTCAAAAAAAGAATAATTTGCTTTCTGATTAAAACGACCATTATTAACAAAGACTTCAATAATATTATTTTTATCATCTAAAAGAATTCCTTTACCAAAAGGTTGGTTTTCTTTGAACTTTCCTATAAATGTGGATTTGTCTTGAATATATAATTCACCAATTCCTTCAAACTTCCCATCTTTAAAGTCACCTTTATAATATATATCTTTAGATTTAATGTAAAGCTCACCGTAGCCATCTTTTATATCATTTTTATATTGACCTGAATATATACTGCCATCTTTAAAGGTATATACTCCATAACCTTGTTTTTTACCCTCTACAAAAGCTCCTGTATAAGAACTTTTATCTGACCATATAAATGTACCTTCTCCATTTGGTTTTCCATTTCTGCTTACACCTTTATAGATACCACCATCTTGATAAACAGTACTCAAATATCCACTTTTGAATCGTCCATTATCCCATAAACCTTGCTGTTCTATTTCAAGATTTAAATTATTATTTAATTTTGTTTTAAAAGTTCCATATCCTGTAATATTCCCATCTTTAAATTCACCACTATATGTACTAGAGCCTGTTTCAAATGAACCAATACCATTAAGTTTAATAGTTTTGTTAATATCTAACAAACCTTTATATGTATATTCTTCTTCTTTTAATTTAATTATGGTTTTATTTATATCTTCTTTTTCTTCAAGATATGTTAGCTTAGATTTATACTCTTTTTCGTAACATTCTTCATCTAGGCATTTATAAAACTTTGAGTGGTCTAATACAGGAAGTTTAACAAATTCACCTTCTTTTATAGTTACATTTTGTTTTATAGATTGATAACCATCTATTTTTCTTATAAATAGTATACTACCTTTTCCATCTGCATTATAAATATCATTATCTAATTGTTTTATATTACCATCCCAAATTAAGTAATATTCCTCACTAATTTCATTTTCCAAATAAATATATACTTTGTTTATAGTAGGATCTTGATTCCTAATAATTTGCTTTATATCTTTTAAACTATAATAGTTTTTATTAATATTATGTGAAAATTGGTGTATTACTTTAGTATCTTTATAATCATTAGCATAAATAGCTGTAAAAAAACAAAATATTAAAATTAAGAACCTCATATATTATTCACCCCAAATATAAAATATCTCAATTCGTCTATTTAGTGCTCTTCCTTCTGGAGTATCATTTGTTGCGATAGGATTTTGTTCACCTTTAGGTCTATATTCAATTTCTATTCCAAGTTTTCTAAATTCACTATTTAATGAATTAGCTCTTTTATAAGATAGGCTTTGGTTGTAAAGGTTACTTCCAATATTATCTGTATGTCCAAAAATTATTAATTTTTTAATTCCAAAATCATTAATAGCTTTTTTCAAATCATTTAAAAAACTTTTTAATGTATCTTTATTCATTATTTCACTTTCATTAAAATTAAAATAATAAATAGTATTACTTTTTTTACTACCAAATACTTTATACGGTTTTTTTATTTCTTCATTAGTATCTTTATTTATACTTTCATTATAATTATTAATAATGATTTCTAAATTACCATCATAACCTTTTGTTATATATATTCTTTTATTTTTTGAACCTTTAATAATCTTAGGTACAAGATAATTTATTTGGTCCTGTAACACTTTACTAGTTATACTTGTACTTACATATATAACTAAATTATTTTTGGAATCTTTTTGGTGAATTTTATATTTTATTTGAGATATACTATCTTGCTTACCTTGAATATCTTTTTTTTCTGCTTCTGTTGGTTCAGTAGTTATAGAATCAAGTATACTATCTAATTTAATCTGCTCATCGGTTTTCACACTTACTTTATTGTTAGTAATATAATAGTAAAGAGTACCATCATTACCAGAAATAATTGTAATCTTTCCATAGTTAATTTTTTTATTTATAGTGATTATAATTTTAGTGATTTTATCTTTAGACATATTACTTTTCAAGTTAGACTGTAGGTAAATTATTACATTATTTGAACTTGAAATTTCTTCAATTTTAATATTTTCATTTTTAATATTCTTTACTTTATTGATTAAGTATTGATTAAATTCTATCGAATGATTATCTATTATTGAAAAAAGAGATATTTTATGTTCTTTTTTAAAAAGTTTTAGTTTTTTAACTTCAGCGTCTTTTTTATCTCTTTGCTCTTGTTTCCATTTAAGATTTTCAGCTTCTTGTTTTAGTATCTTTACTTGCAGTTGTTTTGATTTTAGTTCTTTTTTAATTCTTACTTCTTCGGCTTTTTTTAGTAATTCCAATTTTTCAGCAACTTGTTTATCTCTTTGCTCTTGTTTCCATTTAAGATTTTCA
>MAAB01001422.1_pt1 | contig 26114 bp, 24 predicted proteins | sample 1115991 | NCBI WGS metagenome assembly MAAB01 (sample SAMN04961124, study PRJNA320927) | seawater metagenome | isolation source: sample BD02T18 sea water enriched with oil for 18 days | place: USA:Gulf of Mexico | collected 2013-07-27
AAAAATAATGGTTTCTAAGAACATTATTTTCTTAACTGCTTGGTTTTCATTCGTACCTCATTGCAACCAGGCATAAAAATAATAACCTCAGACACTCCACGATTTTTCTTTGACAAAATCTTTCAATCACTCTATTTGATTAGCATCAAATTAAGCGCGCACCCCTATGTTTCTACGAAACGGGTACACATTAAATTGACACTAACAAGGAACTAGACAATGCAAACCATTCAACTGCTATTAGACCTAGATTATTCATTGTGTGATGCAATGAAAATTCCTTTTAAATTTAAACGTCTAAAGCGTGTATTTGGCAATAAGCCAATTCAATTTAAATTCAAGTTCATTTTGATAAATACCAAGCGCAGCTTATTTAAACGGTTTTCAGTTCAAATAAATAACTTAATCAATAAAATAACAAGGTGGATAAAATGAAAATATTAATCAATATGGCTATGCAAATTTCAATATTTGGAATCGGTATGTTTTGTGGTGCTTTAATGTCTGATATTGAATGGTATGACACATTAACAAATGAATTCGTTAAATGTTCAGCTCTTGATTCTAAAGAGCTATGCGATGCAAAAATAAAATTCCATAAAGCCATTAAAGAAATCAATCAAAGCACCGTCACCAGTGACGAGGTATTAAATGACCTCTAGAAACTCAATCTATGAACAAAAAAAACGCAATAAAGGTTTAAAGAAAATCACACTATGGATACCTGAACATTGTGAAGATGATTTAAAACTTATGGCAAGTATCTGCTGTGATAATCAAGACTTAATACCATCAACAGTTAGAAGTGTAACCACTGGACGAATGAAAGGGATTAACAATGCTTAGAACTGAACGAACAGACCAATGCTACTGCACTGAAAAGTCCTGCTTGAATGGCTTATTATATTTTGTTAACACTAATCATTGGATATACGTTTTAGCTTCTTATACCAAACCAAGAGTAAACAGAGGGTAATAATTAAGAAAACTACACTTGTGCCATAATGACCAAACACAGGTTCTAAAATTGATCCTATAGCTACAAAAATAGCGAAATAAAAGCCACTTTTCCCTCCGCTGTCTAATGACTCAAGATCAGCTATTCCTGCAAACAGCGCCATGAAAAGTGCAAGTATAGCCAAAGCGAAGAAAGCCCATGCTTTGGATTTTTCATACCGCTCAACTGATGCCAAAATATTACTCATTATTAATGCTGCTTGCGATTTAAAAATATAACGCCCACGTTAAGGGGATTTTTATTAGTTTGCTTAAATTGTGTAGCGAAGCGAAACCTAGCAAACTGTAAAAAGTCCAGCTTTAACTGCTTGTTATGTTTTAACTAGTAAAACCAAGCATTTGGCTAAAAGTATTTGAAATTAGCTCCCTTTGAGGAACTTTATCACGATTATGGTAAAACGTGTCAGCAACATAAGTTTGATAGTCTGTATTTGATACGGTGTTGCAGTATTTAACCACTGCTTGGTCAAATGCCTTTTGTTTATAAAATGGAATATGAGGTCTTAACTCTAAGGCATACTTTTTAATTGCTGGAATTGATGTTTTAAGGGTATTAATTTCTGGCTCAAGCCATGCCCCGTTATTAGGAATAATTCCTTGGACTTCGGTTAGAGTTTTAGAACGAAAAGAATCAGCCGCATCTCTGAAATTCTTTTTTCTATGCATAATTAATGCAGTAAGCAATGCCATTAAAGCAGCTATTGTAATAAAAACTCCATTTGGAGTGTTTTGATAAAACTCAATTAACATGCAATCCATGCCTTAAAACATAACGCCTCATTAAGAAGCAATAAAATAGTTGGTTAAAATAAGCGACACAGGAGCAAAAACCAACTGTTTTTTGTCCTTTTGAATGACTTGTCATGTTTTTATTTGAAATAACGTGATTTGAAATAAAGTGGATGATCATACACTGTGTCCGGCTTCACAGAATCATCCAAATACAGGCGGAGGTGAACATAAGTTTCCAAATTTAGATGCTTTTCAAACCCAAGAGATTCATAGAAAGCTACGAGATTTTCCACAGTTACCCCGCTACCTTCGTCTGGCTTTGCTGAGATTTCTATGCAAGCTTGAGGACACTCTACCGTAATACGTTTAATTGTATCCATTAGTAATACTCGAGCGAATCCGTTTCTACGAAATTCAGATAATATATCTACACGCTCGATAGTATAAACGTTTTCATACTCAGAATTTTTTCTCCACATACAATTACAATCATCATCGTAGTTTTCGAAATACACATATAAAAAACCATCATGCTCTTTATGCATAATATTGGATAATTGAGTCATACTACTCCTTATGGATAAACTATCAAACTTTTGAATCTTAGTCGTAAATCATCGCCAAAAACAAAACGCCCCACTTAGAGGCAAATAATAGTTGGTTAAAATAAGCGACGAAGGAGTAAAAACCAACAGTTATTTGTCCTTTTGAGTGACTTGTTAGGTAACAAGTAACGCATCAGTAATCATTTTTTTAGCTAATGCCGTTACAACAGAAAATGAAAGTGTTACACCTTTATCTTTAGAGTAATTCTTAATTTTATTCCAAGTTGTATCAGCTCTGATTTTGTCTAAGAACTCATGGCCTTCCCATGTTAGCTCAAACGGCAAAACACGAATAACTCGATTACTTGTACTAGAGGTTATAGGCTCACATCTTAGAAGACCGGCATCATTGAGTAATCTGAAGTGATACGCTATTTGTGAATCTGTAAACCCATCCATTTCTGGATGTTCAAGCATCGTGGAGTCAGACTTACTTTCGAAAAGAAATAGTAAACTTCTAATTAATTCAAAATCACGATTCATACTCACAACTCCGTTTGTTACCTAACAGTATATTATGGAGACTTCTCAGTAATGTCCATCTCATAAATATTATTTGATTCACATTAATATCCCATAATTTCAGAGCATTAGAAACCATAATTTTTTTATTACTGTCACAACTAGGATATTACTGAGAAGTCTCAGTAATATGACAGAAAGAGTGTATTAGAAAATATATGGCAAAACATTTATTGCTAATGTCGTCTTAGCGCACCAAGAAGTCCTTTGATTTTGAATTGAAGATTAATGAGTTAGAAAAAAGTAGCTTAACTAGGGTGACTGAATTTAGTGGACCAGACCAATAAGGTGATAAATGCGACTTGTTTACAAGCCGCTACTAATCAGGGGCAAAAAAACCAAGTGTTCAATACGAAAGTATCGTTAACTAGTTGTCATCACACTTTCCAAAAAATATTCTTTTTATACATATAATTCATAATAAAATACATCAATAACAATAGTGAGATTGAATACGCTAAAGAAGCGCCATAATGCCCTAATACAGGTTGGTAAACATCTTCAAATAAAAATGAAACCAGACTCTTACCACCTATTATTATATGAGAATTAAACACGCCACCAAGCACGGTTGAAATTGAATAGAAAGCTATCGCATTAGCCCCAAAGACAATAAAGGGCGCTGACCATAGCTTTTTGCTCTTTAAGTCAACAATGTAGGTTAACGACGCCAAAAAAATCAATGCCATACCTGTGGTATGAAAAACAAAGGCTGGTGACCATAAGGCTTTATTAATGGGAAAACTATAATTTAGCACATGTCCGATGAATAAGCTTACCATTGCGACAAAGTACATTTTAACAACTTTCTCTACAGTCGTTTGCTGCTTATTCCTTAACAAGGTTGCGGTAAAGACACCCGCTAAACAACTTGCGATGGATGGTATTGTTGACAATAACCCTTCAGGATCATGACCAAAAGGCTCAATATGCTTTTTCCAAATATGAAGTCCGAAAACATGATGGTCGACAAAATTAGCAAAGTTTTTTCCCATCTCTAAATTACCCGCTAAATGATGCACAACACCAGTAGCATCAGTATAAGAATAAGGGAAATAAATCATGGCTAACCAATAAAAAGCGAGTAACGCAATAAACCAGTTTATTCTGCCGCGATGAGTAAAATTAAGGACAATAATCGACGTTACTAAATACACAATACCGATTCTTTGTAATACGCCTGGGAGTCTTTTTCCAGCTAAGCTGTCAAAGAAATTGTATTCAGGATGATAAAATTTTGCGTATGAGTAACCAAGCAATAATCCTAAGCCCACTAACTTACCACAGCGAATAATAATGCTGCGATACAACTTAGCCGGCGGTATTCCGGATTCTAAACGTTTTTCAAAAGCGAGTACGATTGAAATACCAACCATAAACAAAAAGAAAGGAAAAATAAGATCGGTTGGCGTCCAGCCATCCCAAGCAGCATGTCCCATAGGACTATACACATAACTCCAGCTTCCAGGATTATTGACTAATACCATAGCAGTAATGGTTATACCGCGCATAACATCAAGTGACAACAAGCGATCTGCAGGAATACTATTAATGATATCCTGGCAATATAAGCGAATCTCTAAAAACAAGGTAACTCCAAGATAAACGACAATTTTAACAATATAGCTAACCCTATAAGGAATTATTCAGTATTGCAATGTGATTTTTTAGTGATAATATATTCCTTTAATAAAAACAGATTTTTACATTACCTAACCTGTTAATCTAGCTACTATGTTTCAATTATTTGGGGCCTTTACAATGCGCTATTATGTTATATCTCTAGCAATCTTTACACTATTAATAAACCAAGTAAGTGCTAATGACAAGGGGGAAACGGCTGAGACAACTAAGCAATTTAAAACGCTTGTCATGGAATCCGCTCCTTACTTACCGAAGAGTTTAGATGAACAATTTATTAGTTGTCCAATCAATACGACTAAAGGAAACATAAAGCCAAATTACCGCTCTGCAACTGACGTTAACTACCAACAAGCGGGATGGGAAAAAAGAATTACCGCTGATTGGAATTTTTTCCAAATTCCTGCCGAACAAGGCCGAGTACTTGCGATCGATTTTTCCCAGCAGACAAGGAACAACCAACCGACACTTGCTTTCAAGTACCTTGCTAATAATCAAACTCAACACCAACTTTATGAACCTTGGAGTTCATCTAAGGTTATGGCAATCACAGCAACTATGTCTCAGCTTAATAAAAAAGGCATTAGTGCGACAAGTAGAATTGGCGAGACGCCTTTAGCCGATTTAACCACCAGTATTCACAGTTACCTTCCTTTTGGAAAAACAGCCGCTGAGTCTAATGATATCGCAACCTTTATGGTCAATACTGTTGGTAGAACATATGTTACCTCACTGTTTCATGAAAACTGGCTAAACTTAGCAAACCCTAGCGTTAGACTACAAGGCGCTTATGGCATAACGCCATTTAAACCGACAAGTTTAGTATGGTCAGAAATAGGTTCAAAAAAATCGACAATATTACCACTATATCAAAATAGCGCCGATGATCCTGCATATCAAGGATACCGGTGTGATACCTGTGGTTTAACCGGAAATAAACCCATGACTACACTAGCCGAAGCGGAGTGGCTAAAACGGTTAGCAAGTCATGAAAGAGAGCCTTTAACACAGCACCCATATTTAACCGATAACAGCATTAAAGAGTTATTTTATGCAACCAGCCATACCGATACACAACATAAAGTCGGAGGAATGATACAAGGCATCAGTAAGATGTTAACGCACGCCATAGCGAAGTCTCTATCGAGTAATCAAGATCTGCAGTTAATTGGTACTGAATTGGGCAAAAATATTCTAGATGAAGCAACGAGTGGTAAATGGCGAATATTCCAAAAAATAGGTTGGGGATACAGTGAGACAAGAAGTGCTGGTGAAACAGTCGTTTTGGCTCATGTTTGTTTACCACATTTTCAAGGTGGGCGTGAGTTTACCATTGCTGCACAGGTGTCTGTGCCTGGAGACAAAGAGTCTTTAGTTAATGATGCAGGTGTAAAAATGCAAAAACTATTAGATAAAGCCGTTGCCGGAGTATTGGCACTATAAATCAACCTATTTTGAGGTGACTTTACACCAAGGTTACGCAAAGTATTATAAAAAAACTCATGTAGTTGCACCTTTAAAGTCAATCTAATGACTTTAAAGGTGCTCGATAATAATGCCAATGAGACTAACTCAGTGATCATGTTCAAATGGCCACCGCTCTCTTAATTAATTTAACGGGTTTAACTTTATTGTTTTAAAGCGCGCATCGGTGGAATTGAACTAGCTCGCCATGCTGGCAATAAACAGGCTAAAGTAGAAATAATCAGAAGACATATTAATGCCATGCCATAGATCAACACATCAAAGCCACTAATACCAAAGAGCTGGCTAGCTAGCCATCCCCCGCTAACATAAGCACCAACTAAACCGAGCGTTAAACCAATAAACGTTAACTTAATGCCATAAGACAATATCAATAGCAGCACTTTATGTTTATCTGCACCGATAGCCTTTCTAATGCCAATCTCTCTTGTTCTCAGGTTAACCATATAACTCATCACACCACTAACACCGCTGATAGTGATAACCAATGCAATGACTGAAAATATAGTTAACAGTTGCGCTAAAAATCTTTGCAGAGCGACTGAGTTATCAGCGGCTTGTTGCAAGCTTTCAAATTTAGATATGGGTTGACGGCTATCTAAGCGCGCAATAATGTCTTTGAAGTCTTGATTAAAACTTGCCGCTTGTTTGTCAGCATGCTTAGCCAGTATGGCAAGATGAGGCCGAGGCGCTTGTGCCATTGCTAAGTATATTTGAAAACTAGGCTCAACCGCTGCGCCATTTTCATAAATATTGTTAACAACCCCGACAATAGTTAACCATGTTGCGCCTTGATCAAGTGATATAGTATGGTTAATAGCACTTTCGCTTGGCCACCATTTTTGTGCTAATTTTTCATTAATAATAGCGACATTAGCGGCTTTATCATCGTCATCTGCTGTGAAAAATCTTCCTTGTATTAAGTTACTGTCAAGCATTTCTAAATAGCCATCAGTAATCGGTCGCAGAAAAGTATCAGGTAAAATATCATCAACATTGAAGTCTCTATCATCAAGCTGTACGGCCTGACGAACACGGTTATAGCTGCTACCAACAGTGTCATTTGGATAAGTCATGCTCAACGCAGATGAAGTCACATAAGGCAGTTTGCGAACTTCTTGCAAAATTTGTTGTGAAATTTGCCATCTTTGTTGGCCGTTGTTATAAACCGTCCAGTTTAAATCAACTTGTGCTATTTCTATGTTATTGGTATTAAAGCCCACTTCTATATTTTGTAAATTATTTAGGCTTTTGATGGTTAACCCTGCCGCGATCAATAACGTTAATGAAAAAGCAAACTGACAAATTAATAGGGCGTTTCTTAAAAAACCGTGGTCAGTAGAATAAGACGATTTACCGCCTTCTTTTAACGAACTGACCAAGTTAGTTTTACTAAAACTTGGCACTATTCCGGCGATAATACCTGAAAGTGTTGAAATGGCTAAGGTAAATAACATCACTTTGCTATCAATAGATATTTCACTGGCAAGTGAGCTAAAGTTTGCGGCAAAGTCTTTAAGAAAATCGAGTCCTAAATAAGCGAACACTAAGCCGAGCCCTCCCCCCATCAAAGCCAATAGCAGACTTTCAGTTAACAGCAACTGAGCAAGTCTTATTTTACTTGCTCCTAACGAAGCACGTACAGCAAACTCACGTTTTCGCTTAGCATGTTGCGATAAGGTTAAGTTAGTAACATTGGCAGAAGCAATTAAAAATAATAACAGCGTAGTAGCCAATAGCGTATATAAATACGGTCGACTGCTTTTTACAAGTTCATCATGCAAGGATAAGGCTGTCGCACTAATATCACTACTTTCACCAAAGGCCTCAGGATATGTACTGCTTAAGTTTGTTGCTATGCTCGCTACCTCGTTGTTTACATCGCTCAGAGTATAGTTGTCTTTAATTCTGGCAAAACCAGACATCATGCGCATACTTCTGTTTGACAAGGCATTTTCACTGCTACGCCATGGGCAAGAGGGAATCGCCATATAAACATCATTAACGTCAGGAAATTGAGGAAAATGTGCTAATACACCAATAATTTTATGACTGCGATTATTAAACTCAACACTTTGGTTAATAATATCTTGTTGACCATTAAATTCTGTTTGCCAAAATTCATACGTTAATAAAACTAATGGCTCAGCACCAATATCGTCTTCACTTTCAGTGAAAGTGCGTCCTAAAATCGGACTAATATTTAACATATCAAAAAAGTTGGCTGAAACAATACCGGTTCTTACCCTTACTGGGTCACCGTTACCGTACATGGTAAAGGTCATGTTGTGATATTCAGCCATATTTTCAAAGGACTGCGCCTTTGTTTGATAATCAAGCATCTCACTGGCCGAGAAACCATAAGTTTGCTGGTTACTTAAATCTTGTTGCTGTAATACAACGAGTTTTTCACTGTCCTTAAACGGCGTTGCTTGAAATAAAAGTCCATTCACTACGGAGAATATCGCTGTGGTAGCACCTATACTCAACGCCAGTGTTATAAGAATGATCAAGGTAGTTATCGGTTGAGCAATAAAGCGGGACATGGCATAACGCACATCAATTAGAATACTTTCAATGAGTTTACTGCCAAAGAAACTAGACTGTGTCTTCTCCTCGTCATGTCCCGATAGTACATCATAACGTTCCATATTTACCTTTGACATCTTTCCAATTGACATAATTAGACTCCTACCTGAATTTTGCTTGGCATAAGCTCAGCAACATTTTGCGGGGGTACTTCAGCTTTATCTTGTTCACTGTTCGCTTTATTGTTCATTACTTTGCCATCAAATAAGTTAACAGTTCTGTTGGCAAAATGGGCATAGCGACTATCATGAGTTACCATGCAAATAGTCACTCCTTGCTCATTCAGTTCACTTAACAACTGCATCACTGAATCACCATTGACAGAATCTAAGTTACCCGTTGGTTCATCTGCCAATAATAGTGTTGGGCTACCCACCAAAGCTCGGGCAACGGCAACACGTTGTTGCTGTCCACCGGATAATTCATTAGGTAAATGCTGTGCTCGTTCAGTCATATTGACTCTTTTGAGTACTTGGGCAACTTTCTCTTTTCTTATTGATTTATTGACACCACGATAAATGAGCGGTAGCTCAACATTTTGATTAACTGTCATATCACCAATCAAGTTAAAGTCCTGAAAAATAAAGCCTATCTCTCTATTTCTTACTTTAGCCATTTGCGATTCGGATAGTTTTGCTACCGACACGTCACTAATCTGATAATCACCACTGCTAGCTTTATCTAACAAACCAATTATCGATAACAAGGTTGATTTCCCACCGCCAGATGGCCCTTGAATGGTGACATAATCTCCCTGAGTTATCGTTAAGTCGATACCTTTGAGGGCTTTGGTTTGTGTACCGCCAGTGTGATATACCTTGCTAAGGTTAGTAATATTGATCAGTGTTTTTGAATTTGTCATTCTATTGTTACCTAAGGTTGTCGTTATTATAATCGCCAGTAGAAAAGCGCTTGTGTAATTGGACTTTTTGCTTAGTTCTTGCTCTTCACCTAAGAAAATAAGACAAACTAAACCGATAAGTCATTAGCTTTAATTAAGGGTTAACGTTGGATATTTTTGGAAGTGCGAGGTATCAGACATAATCACCTTCTCCCCCTTAACTAAACCGCTGAGCAACTGAATTGTGTTAGTTGAACTGTCGCCAATGGCCACCTTAGTTCTGGTCGCTTGTGAGTCACCGGTGAGTTTAAATAAAAAGACGTTTTTTCGATCTTGCCAGTGGGCAGGTTTATCAAGCAGCAATACGTTTTCTAAACGTTTTATTTCGACTATGCCATTAACCCTAAGATCGGGACGGGCTTCACTGGGTAAATCTTTTGGTAACTCAACATCAATCGTGACAGTGCCGTTAACTACCGCGGGGTCTATGCGTGAAACAATGCCATTAATTTTGCTGCGGCGAGTATCAATCTCTACTGTTTGACCTAATTGAATATCTCGGGCTTGGCTCTCTTGTATACGCAACTCTGCTTTTAAACTATTTTGGTCGGCGACACGTGCCAAAGTAGTACCTTTAGCTATCTCTTGTCCTTCTTCAACAGCAATACTCTGTAAAACACCATGCATTTGTGCACGAACGTTAAGCAACTCAACTTGTTCGCTTAACAAGGCAAGCTGGAGTAACTGTTGCTCTACTTTAGCTTCTTCAACATTAAGTAAACTGGCTTGTAATCTGGGTAATTGCTGTAATTCAAAGCGAGAAATATCAAGTTGAAGCGTTAACTTTTTCTCACGTAATATCGCTTCATTATATTGATATAATGGTATTATTTTATCAACTCTAAGCTTCTTCTTTACCGTAGCGTCGGCTATTGCCTGTTGATTTTCAATATCGAGTAACTTGACATCAGCTTGCTTTTTTTGCCTTGCCGCTGCTTGGGTTTCTTTCAATGCTCCGAGTTGGGCTTGAGCCACTTTATAATCAATTTTCACACGTTTATATTGCTGCATTAGTTCAGGAGAGCTTAATTGCAGAATAATACTGTCAGGGGTGACAACTGCACCGGGCTCAAGTAATCGTTTTGTTACTTTTGCACTGACTCGAGCCGATAACCATTGCTTATTTTTTGCGATAAGATTGCCCGGTGCTCTGACGTCTTGTATCAAGTTTCCTGATTTAACGATAGCGATAACCAAATCATTACGATCAATATCCGAAGAGTTATCATCCGTATTTAACCAAAGGTAAAGCGTAAAAAAACAAAGTAATATGACCATAGCGCTAGCAATGATGGCAACGTTTTTTTTAGACTTACTATCGTTATTTTGTGATTCAAGAATAGTTTTCATTTATCACCGTGTTACCAACAATGTTCATGTCGGTAGTGCTGTTATGTAAGAGATAAGCAAACATTAGCGGTGTTTTTCTTTAATTGCTGCGGCAATCGCTGAGATTCAGCTTGTTATGGATGAACTGCACTTTTCTGAGATAAAGAGTGTCGGTAAAGGGGCTGGGATAAAGAGTGTCGGTAAAGCGTTGGGAATAATACGTGTTAGCATTGCGTGCTAGCAAAGGTTGTCGATGAAAAGCCATCGTTCAAAGCATCGATGACTATTTCTTATAACAATAACTAAATTAAATCATTCATTACTGAGCTTGGTAGTGTTGTTGAATCATTTCTATATAGTCTAGCCATGTGCCTTCTGGTTGCCAAACGGAGATCATTTTACGTTTGGCTATTGCTTCATCTATGCCAAGTTGCGTTGTTTGATAAAGGTAAGCAAATGCAGATGCCCGGTAATTTAACCGACAGTGCACTAAAACTTTATCTTGTTCATATTTATCCATTAACTTAACAAATTTTTCAAAATCTTCCAGCTTGGGCACGTGCCAATCAACTGAGATTTGGTCAAAAGACATCTCTAATGTTCTTATTTGTCGTTGTTCTTCGCTAAAGTCACCAGGTATCAAGTTGATGATATGTTGGTAATTACTTTGTTTTAATAGAGTTAAATCCGTTGAATTTGGCATGCCTGCACTGGCAAATGTAGGAGATAATGAACGAAAATTTTTAATATCAACCAGCGACACTTTCTCATTAATACTCGCTTGGCTATCAAGTGCTAGGCAATAACCAGTCGAACCGAACGAGAGCGATAAGATAACAACAACCTTGAATAATTTATGCATTTTTATTTTCCTTTTAGGGGGTGGCATTAAGCCGTTGGTATAACGTATCACGGTAATTTCGACTTAACTTCACCCGAGTATTGTCACGCAAAACAATTTGATAATCACCGCTGTCGGTACTAATGAGTTCTCTGACATAAGTTAAATTGACAATGCAAGAGCGATGAACTCGTTGAAAACCCTGTTCATGCAGACGAGCTTCCATATTCTTCATGGTTTCACGAACTAGGTGTGTTTTTTGCGGTGTATGGACACTGACATAATCTCCTTCAGCTTCAACCCAATAGATATCGTCTGACTCAAGTAAATAGATATGACCATTGGAGCGGATCACTAAGCGTTCGTTGTTAATATTGCTGGTAACTTTCTGACCTGCGGGTGATGCTGTCGTTAACCCTTCAGTCTGGGTCAATAATTGGGTTAGTTGCTCACTACGCTCGGCAATGGCGTTTTTCAATATTTGCTCACGGGCGTGCTGCAAACTTTCTTTAAAACGGGCATTATCGATAGGTTTCAGTAAATAATCTATGGCATGAGTATTAAAGGCTTCAACGGCGTATTCATCAAAAGCAGTTAAAAATATAACCGGCGGCATATGCTCAGAGCCAACTGCGTTCACTACGTCAAAACCATTCACTTTCGGCATCTTGATATCAAGAAAAACTAAATCGGGCTTTAAAGATAAAATGCTGCGAATAGCCTCACTGCCATTTGCACACTCGCCAATGACCTCAATATCATTGTCTTGTTCAAGACGCAGAGCAACACCCTCTCTTGCCAAAGGTTCATCATCAACAATTAACACCCTGATAGTCATTTCTCTGCAACTCCAAGATTAATTGCCAGTTTTATCGACACTGTTACACCACCAAATTTGTTGCTGTTTATTGAAAACTCATGTTGAGCGCCATATAACTGCGCTAATCTAGATTTTACGTTACTCAAGCCAATACCTTCTTTATAATTTTCATCATCGAAATTACAACCGACACCATCATCGATGATATTAATAATTAAATGCTCTTTTTCAATTACGCAGACGAGTGTTAATTGACCTTTACCCTCTTTTTCTTCAAGCCCATGCTGCATAGCATTTTCAATTAGTGGTTGTAATAACATCGCAGGCATGGAAACTGACATTGCCGCATCATCATATTGTTTTACAATGCTTATTTTATCGCCAAATCTAACTTGCTCGATAGCGAGATATTGCTCTACATGAAACAGCTCTTTTTGTAGTGGGATCCACTGTTGATCCTTGTCGTCGAGGGAGTTTCTAAAAAAAGCACTTAATCGGTTAATCATTTCTGTTGCTTTATCTTTTTCTGACTTCATCACTAACACGGAAATAACATTTAAGGTATTGAATAAGAAATGCGGGTTAATCTGCATCTTTAGTGTTTGCAACTGCGATTCAATAAGTTGGTTATTAAGTTGGCTAGCAATAAGTGCTTTTTGCTGGGCGATTTTTGAGAAGTTCTTAATATTAAAGTTAGTCACTAAAATAGTGTAAATAATGGTGTTAAATAGAAACAGGTTATCACCAAATAAAAAGTGACCTATATGCTGCCAAGGTTTAAATGCTTCCATACCTGGCGCCATATCTTCAAAAAAGTGATAATGCAAACTAATCATTAGCCCTGCGATAAAGGAGAGTGCCAATAAAAAGAAGGCATGCAACAGCAAAGCTTTCAACCAATTTTCAGGTTTTATCGGAAACTGGGTAGCTACCCACAAAACAATAGGCGTTAATAATACCCAAGGTAGCCAAACTCTCAGGGTAAAAAACTTAAGGTGAGAGAAAAAATTCATGGTAAAATGATGACTAGTAAGCCAGCTTGATATTTGTGTTAACACCGTAAAAAACGCTAAACCTAGCCAAATAGCGACTAATAATAGCGCTATGTTTTTTATATTAATTGTTCTTTTTATTTGCTCTGTCATGCTATTCGAACCAGATTTGTAACCACGATTTATATCACCGTAAAATGAAATAGGAAATTTAAACGAACACCTTAGCCAATTCCTTCAATGGTGGATAGTACTGAACGACTAAGCGTCAAAAAATACCGTTGAAATTGCGATTTAACACGATGAAAGTTTTTGATTAATGTCCCCCGCTCAGTGATTTTCCAAATACAGGCATAGAGTATAGATCTCTTAGTTGAGCATGTATCTGTTCATATTCACAAGTGATAATAAACATATTTCTAACCCTTAGTGCTAATTCAGTTCTAATTTATACGTTACAATTTCATAATTATAGTTATTTAATTGCAGTTATAACATTTCCTCATTTACGTTTTTAAACGGGAGCGTTTCTTTAAAGCTCTACGTATTAATAGGGTAGCTACTCAGATAAAACAAAGGAATCGACTAACTATAACGCATTATCTCTTTTGTGTATTTTGATGCAGGCTGTCGCAGGTTAGATCCCCTAAGCGACCACATTACATAAAGAGCTGCCTTTGGATCGCTCTTTTGCTATATTTTTATTCTTTACTTTACTTAGTTAAAAAAAGTAAACTCATTTCCTATATAAAATAGCAAGTACTCCCGTATAATCTATTGATAAACCTTAGCGCAATCGTCGAGCCTAATAAATGAGTTACATCCCACTAGAACAATTAAAAAATGCTTGGATTTTTAAACATAAAAGTCTCCCTATTAGTGAAATAGATTTATCTAAAATCAAACCTATGGTAAAAGATCGCGCTAATGTGTTGTGGGATACTTTTATCAGCCGTCAAGTAGATCATCCTGATTTTTTCAAAAAAGGTGACTGGCCTTTTGATAAAAGCAATTGGGTTGAACAGGGAAAATGGGAAGGTATTTGGGACAGTAATGACGAAAATTTACCTGTAATAATCAGTGAACATATTGTTTGGGATAATAATACCGTCGTTTATTATTGTTCAAATAGAGACAATGTTATTGAAACTACTTGGGCGATATTTAAACGCAGTTGGAAAAACTTTTTATTTATGGATGATGGACCCATTCTTATAGGAAAAAAACGTCAACAAGTAGTGCAATTTACCAGTAATGGTTATTTTAAAATTGGCGAAAAACCTAAACAATGAGTACTAAAACCGCATTGCATCCACGTAATAAACATCGCAATGGTTACGACTTTGCCAGTCTAATAAAGGCTCATCCTGCTTTGTCAGCCTTTATTATTCAAAATAAGCATAATAAGCAAGAAACAATAGATTTTAGCAACCCCAATGCAGTAAAAGAGTTGAACGCTGCTTTATTAATTAAACATTATAAAATTCAACATTGGGACTTTCCTCTAGGATATTTATGCCCGCCTATTCCTGGGCGTGTTGACTATGTTCATTACCTAGCCGATTTATTAAAAGAAAGCAATATAACAACACAAGGACAGGTATCTGTATTAGATATTGGTACAGGGGCAACTTGCATTTACCCTATTCTGGGAGCACGTGAATATGGCTGGCATTTTGTTGCTTCTGATATTGACCCCATCTCTATTAAAGCAGCTAACGCTAACATTAGCGCCAATAAAGACATTACGAAACAAATCAACTGCCGATTACAAAAAAACAGTGCTCGTATTTTTGACGGTATAATCAGTCCTAATGAATATTATCATTTAACAATGTGTAACCCTCCATTTCATAAATCATTAGATGATGCGAATACTGGCACTAATCGAAAGTGGAAAAATTTGAATAAAGGGAATAACTCCCATAATAACAAAACCTTAAACTTTGGAGGCCAAAAAGCAGAATTGTGGTGCCAAGGTGGCGAAGTGGCGTTTATTCGTCAAATGATTAAAGAAAGTAAGACATATCAGGATCAAGTACTCTGGTTTACTTGTTTAATCTCTAAAAAAGATAATTTGTCTAAAATAAAACTTTATCTGAAAAAAGCTAACGTATTGCAAGTAAAAATAGTAAAAATGGCACAAGGGCAAAAAATTAGTCGTTTTATTGCTTGGAGCTTCTCCAAAGGGTAACGCTAAGTCAAGACTAAGCAATAGACGATTTCAGCTAAACAAGTTATGCTTAATAACCTAACCCAATAACTTAGCTGTATGTATAGTTTTATGAAAAAACATATTTGCTCCATTTTTACCATGTTTTTTTTATGCAACAACAGCTTTGCGAATCAGCAAGAAGTGACTTTCGTTACCGAACACTTACCTCCCTATCAGATAATAAAAGAAGACGCTTCAATCGTTGGCTTTGCCACCGAAGTCGTTTTAGAAACAGCTCAGCGAGCCAAGATAAATTATCAATTATACCTTTACCCGTGGGTAAGGACATACAACTTAGCATTAACAAAAACTAACCACTGTATTTTTTCTCTCGCTAGGCTACCTAGTCGAGAGAAGCTCTTTACTTGGATAGGTCCTGTCACAGAAAAAAACAATGCCGTTATATGGTCTTTAAAAAGTAATAAACACGGCAAAGAAATAGAAACAGTCGATGATTTGAAGCGTTATACCACCGCGGTTAATAAAAATGATGCGACTCATACTGGAATGTTAAATATTGGGTTAACTGAAAATAAAAATCTATACGTATTAGAGCACACTGATTCATTAATTAATTTATTAGTTGATAGGCCCGAAATTGATTTTATTGTAGCTGATGATATAACCATTACCCACAGGGCAAAACTCTCTGGAGTTTCTGTCGATTTATTAAACCGTGTTATTGAAGTAAAAAGCTTACCACTCAATTTTTTTCTAGCATGTAACATTAACACTGACAGTAATATCATAGAAAAACTAACAAAAAGCTTAACCAGTATCCATCAGGATGGTACTTATCAAAATATTTTTTCCAAATGGAAAAGTAAAATGCCTCACTTAAGATAATGAAGCATGTTGATTACTAATATTATTTCTACCAAAAATCATACTTAATCAAGCGCTTGCTTGGTAATAATCATGATCAGAAATAACTCTATCTCTGCCATTTTCTTTAGCAAAATATAAAAAATCATCTGCTCGTTTTAAAGCTTCATCAATATTCTCATCTTGCTTTCTTTGAGTAACACCAACACTGGCTGTTACGCTTAAGTCTTTGCCATCAGTTGAGACTATAACTTGACGACTAATGGCAATAGCCACCCTACTCGCTATTATATTTGCATCATTAAGGTTTATTTCAGGTAATATCGCAACAAATTCTTCACCGCCAAAACGAGCAATAATATCAGTTGTCCTTAATTCTTTTTTAATAACTTTGGCAACAGCTACTAAGAATTCATCACCAACTGCATGACCATAATTATCATTGATCCGCTTAAAACGGTCTAAATCAAACATAATAACCGAGTACACTTCATGATATTCATGGCTTCTTTGTGCTAACCTTAATAATACCCTGCGATTAATTAATTTTGTTAACGGATCAACAGTTGATTCTCGATAAAGTTTCATCAACATTGATAACTGCCCTACCTGTAACCACAAACTAATGCCGGCAAATAACATGAATAACCAAACATCATTAAAGAATAGCCAAAATGGTTGGTTAACAAGCAGCAATTTAAAAATAACGAATGGTGTAAACACGCAAGCAACAACAAAAATACCACCACTAATAGTGAGTGGAAACAAGCCTAACATGGCCAAAATAAAATAAGGCATCATACTAAATATACTGGGTACAACTTCTACGGGTATACCATTAATAATCAGCATACTGGCAACAAAAAATAGCATCGGCAGTGAAAAAGCTAATGGCATGACAATGCGAACAGTACGCACCAGAGGCCATATTTTTAGAGCTTTTGCCAACATAAATAGACTAATGGAAAGTACTATTCGTGCAGAGAGTAAGTATAGTGCTTCTTTATTTGGAAAGAAGATGAAATCAAAAAATGAAAAAACAGGTACCGACAAAGAAAAGAACATGCACATAAACCAAAGACGAATGGTTATATAACTGGTACGTGTGACTATAAAGTCATCTGAATGCTGTTTTGTTGAAATTAAGTCACTTAGTGCATGCTTATCTAAAGAAAAATAGGAGTTAAATAACGGAGAAGGCTCAGAAGGTTTTCTTCTCTCATTTTGATTGTTCTTTTCTGTCGAGTGTATTTGGTTGCTATTCATTTTCTTTCATCTATTAAAGTGGGCGATTATTCATCAAGTAACTAGTTCATTGCTAAAATATTATTTAACGTGCCGTCATGGTAAAGCTTGACAAAAACCTTAACGACATTGGGATCAAACTGTGTACCAGAGCCTATTAAAATTGCTTCGAGCGCTTCTTCATGGGGCCATGCCTCTTTATATGGCCGCTTACTGACTAATGCATCAAAAACATCAACAACGGCAACAATTCGAGTGATCAAAGGAAGTTGTTCACTTGGAATACCCTTGGGATACCCAGTACCATCCCACCGTTCATGGTGATATAAAGCGACTCCTTGTGCCAATTTAGTACTGTCCGAATGACTTAAAATTTGAGCTCCAATTTCTGAGTGTTGTTTCATCGTTTCATACTCATCTTCAGTTAACTTGCCTGGCTTTTGTAAAATACTATCAGGTATCCCCACTTTGCCAACATCGTGTAACATCGCTGCTTTACCATAGCTGTGTGCATCTTCTTTTGATATACCCATCCCCTCAGCCACAACCGCAGTGTAAGCGCCAAGTCTATTGATATGCTTACCGGTTGTAGAATCTTTAAATTCAGCCACCTCAGCTAAAGTATCTATCGCTTGGCCATAAGCCATTTTTAAATTTAAATGAAGTTTTAGTGTTTCTAATGCGTTGGCACATTGATTAGTGAATACTTCAATAAGGGTTCTATCTTCTGGCGACAACGCATGATTTGATTCTAAGTAAACAAAACCAACAGTGTTACCATCAATAATCAAAGGCAAAACTAACGAGCCTTGTCGTAGGTTTTTAGCTGATTCTTTATTTGAAATAATATCAATGCAAGCTTGGGAAATATGATCAATTCTACTTCTATTTTCATCTTTATGGCAAAAAGCCCCTAAGCCTGATTCTATTTTGACTTCCTCACCATTTATTGTCGCCACCATACCATCTATAGTTGAAATAAGCGCATTTTCGTTTAAATGACAAAGACCAATAATTTGCGATAAAATACCATCAAAAAAGTCGCTTAGAGAAGTTTTGGAAATTCGATAAACTTCAGGTGAAGCATCAATAATTTTTCTTAAACCTGCTCTATTCAGATCAATGGCTTTAAGTTCTCGATACGCTTTAATTGCGGAGCGCACTGTAGTGTAAAGTTTATCGATAGTTAATTCGGTTTTATCTTTATAATCGTCAATATCAAAATTATCAATAATGTAGCGCTCTGGTGCTATTCCTGGCTGACCTGTTCGTATGATCAAACGGATCATATGTCTACTTAGTTCATTGCGAATATATTCAACTAATTTTAAGCCTGCATCATCGGTTTCCATGACCACATCAATTAATGCAAGTGCTATATCGTCATGTTCAGCTAGAATTTTCTTAGCGGAAGCGGCGGAATCAGCTTCAAGGAAATGCAGTTTACGACCATCAAACTCGAAATCTTTTAAATTAATCTTTGTTAATGTCCTAATGTCCTCTTCATCATCAACAATTAACACCTTCCAAACATAACGACTTGAAAAAACCTTAGTGGGAACAGCAATATCTTTTTGCTTCGCATTTCTGTTAACAATCTTCATATATTTCCTCTACAACGGGTAAGACACTACTATGAGCCAATATCATGTAAATTTAGACTTAACTTTCATTTTCCAGACCCATAACCTCTTGACATGGAAAAATAATTTCAAATAAAATGCCATTGCCTAAGCTACTTTCACAACGAATGTGGCCATGCATATCATTAACTGCAATGTTATGACAAATGTACATCCCCAATCCCGTACCATCAGTACGTGAAGTGGTATAAAAAGGTTCAAATATTTTATCTACCGCAGACGCTTCCATGCCCTTACCATTATCGGTATAACTTAAACATATAAGGTTTTCAGCAGTTCGAGCTACGGTAATAGAAATAAGGGCATTACTAGTAGAATGGTCAAACGCATGGGCAATACTATTGATAATAAGGTTTGTAACCAGTTGATCAAAACGTCCTGGTTGGCCAAAAATATTAAAACCTGTAGGGCAAGATACCTCTACCATGATGCCCTTTTCAATCAAATTTCTATTGAGCGTGAATACAACATCTTCAAGCACTTCTTTAACATTATAACGCCTAGCCTTCTCAGACAATTGATCAACAGAAGTACGTTTGAAACTTTGAACTAATCTTGCGGCACGATTTAGGTTGGACATTGCTAGCGAGGATACTGTGGCAATAGTATCTATATTCTCAAGCAAGTCTTGCTCTTCTACTTCATCTTGCTTTAGAAGAGTAATTAAACAAGCAGAGCTTTGTTGAATTTGGCTAACCGAGCCAACAGCAATACCTATAGGTGTATTTACTTCATGGGCAAAGCCTGCAACCATTCGCCCCAGAGAGCCTATTTTTTCACTTTGTACTAACTCATCTCGCGTTAGATTCAGTTCATTAATATTTATATCTAATTTTTTTCTACTTCGCTGCAATTTTTTAAATATTACCGGGATAACAAGTGCCATAACAACAGCCATTAGCACCAATACTGAATAGAATACTAAGCTATAAAAAGCATCAAACTTGGCTTGCTGGGTCTGCGTTAGTAAATCTACGGCAATTGAATCTTCTACCTGTTTTAAGTCATTGATCCTATTAGTACTGTGAGTAAACCATTGCAATATACTCGGTCGTATTTCATCTGAAGAACTAACAGCTTCAAGTTCATTATTAGCAGGTAAAGCGGGGGAATTATTGATAATTTTTGGTTTTTTACTTTTAAAAACTTGGCTTTGAACATATTGCCTAATGGCAGTTACTTTCTGGCTATCAACGGATGATTCAGCTTTTTCAAATAAAACAAGATAATCAGGTAAGGCTGATAAAGAAAAACTATCAAAATACATTTGCTGCTGTGCAGATACCGAAATTGCTTGCAAGTACAAGTGGGGAGAAAAGCTATGTGCAGTTAACACGCCACTAATAACTGCCCTTTCTAGGCCAGCTTTTTCCTTACCATTTAATAAGTTAAGATAAGTATTACTGAGTCTATAAATACTACTATCATCTGATAGACTAGGCAGCACGGATATTATTTTAAGGAACTTTGCATTTAAATCACTGTAATAATTAATGGCCACTAACATAGGGATATTCAGTGCAAGTGCATCTCGACGCAAAACGGATAGCCGTTCAAGCTCAATGATTACGCTTTTCAATAAGCTTTTAAAATTGTTTTCTCTTTCTTGATCATTAAAAGCAGTTAATAGCCTTGACACTTCATCGCGTAATTTATCGGTTTCTTGATATTGAGCAGATAATTCATCAGAGAATCTTGTACCCAGACTATACATATAAACAGAGGTTTTCCCTCTCTCTATTTGTGTTTCGTGTAAAAGTGCAGTTATTTGTGTGGTTAACTTGGTAAGTTGTTCAATTTGTTTCATTTCGCCAACAAAATGAACCTTATCCTTAATCCCTATTGCGGCAAATAATAAAATACCAATAACAGGAAACAACAACAACACATAGAGTCGATTAGTATTTTGAAATTTATCTAATAACTTCACATCATTACCACATCAATAAATATTCACAGAAAAAAATACGCTGTTCTTCATAGCAACTTTTGGTTGAAAGCAAAAATTTCATTTATTACTCGGTAAACATGAGTATGAAAAGTTAGTTAAATAACTGACTAGATTTTCAACAGGTAATGGCTTGGAAAAATAATAACCTTGAATGTAATCACACCCTAATTCAATAAGTAATTGTAGTTGCTCTTTAGTTTCAACACCTTCTGCGACGACCTCTTTACCTAACGCTTTCGACATAGCAATGATGGTAGACACTAGAATATTATCTTCATGATTAGTACAAATATCAGTAATGAAAGATTTATCAATTTTTATATAATCGACAGGGATACGTCGTAGATAACTTAATGATGAATAGCCTGTACCAAAATCGTCCAAAGCAATTTTACAGCCGACGCTTCTTAATTGATTAAATAGTATTTCATTATTTCGCTTATCAGGTGCTAATGCACTTTCAGTTAATTCAAAGCAAATATCACTAGGCTGTAAACCATGAAGTTTGATGATAGTTAACCAATGACCATTTTCACTTTGATTTAGCGGAATTTCATAAATTGAACGATTAACATTAAAAACAATGTCATTAAAGCCTAGAACCTTTAATTTTTTCAATTGAATACAGGCTTCAGATAAAACAAATTCTCCTAACTCAACAATTAACGCAAATTCTTCAGCAATAGGAATAAACTCCAGTGGTGAGACCCACTCTCCTTGATTATTCCAGCGCACCAGTGCTTCAAATTTATTTATTTTTTCATCACTAATAGAAATAATAGGTTGATATACAACGCTAAGTTGCCTATTTTTTATCGCATCAATCAATTGGTGCTTTAAGTTCAGTTTGAGAAGAGCAATATTTTGCATGTTTTGGGTAAAATAACTGAAAGAGTTTCTACCACTATCTTTAGCATGATACATAGCTGCTTCACCTTTTTTCATCAGTTCTCCAGCATCGTCCTTATCACTGGAAAAATCGACAATTCCAATACTCAAGGTACAATTCAGAAATGCATTTTTAATGCTAAAAGGTTTACTAAATCCAACTAAAATACGGGTGACTATATTGTCTATAACTTCATTTTTTTCAATGTTATTAAGCAGTATGGCAAAACCGTCTCCGCTAATTCGGGCAACAGAGTCTGTAGCTTTAATATAGCTTTGCAGGCGTTTAGATGTTTGGATTAATAACTCATCACCGAAATCATGACCATATATATCATTAACCTCTTTAAATAAGTCTAAATCCATGTGAAGAATGGCAGATTTAGTCTTATTTAATTGAGCTGTTTTTACAGCGTGTGAAAGCTTTTCTATAAATGAAAATCTATTGGCAATACCGGTAAGTAAATCAAAATTGGCTTGCTTGAAAATTTTGGCTTCTGACTCTTTTTGTTTAGTGATATCAAAGAAGAAAGCAACATAATGTGAAACCTCATTATTTTCATCACAAATACTATTAATTGATAGCCACTCTGGAAAAACTTTACCATTTTTCTTTTTATTCCAGATTTCACCAGACCATGCTCCTGTATTATCAATATCTTGCCACATTTGATAATAAAAATTTTTATCATTAATTCCTGCGCTCAATATTCTCGGATTTTGCCCTTGAACTTCTTTAAAGCTATAACCTAAAATTCGACTAAAGGCTTTGTTAATACTGATAATATTTCTATGCTTGTCACAAACAACAATAGCTTCTTTACTTTCTTCAATTATTTCGTTTCTTGTTTTTAGCTCATTGATAAGCTCTTGCTTTTCCATCTCTTTTTTTATCATGCCACTGAACAATAAAAAAAGAGAAGTGATTTCAGGCACATTTTCTATAGGATGATGATAAAGAGCAACCAATATTGAATCAGTTTCATTATTAGTATTTTTTAAAGGGATACCTACATAGCCGGTAATATTCATATCAACCAGTAATTCATCATCAGGAAAAGCTTGTTGGCAATTGGTTACATGAGCACAAACTTCACCTTTACTGACGTTTTCACAAGGTGTTGATTTTAAAGAGTAGGAGAAGTTATCTAGCACTTTGCTTTGTGAAGCAACAGAGAGTGTTGTTGCTATGGTATGTTCTTCATTTAATTTAGCAACAAAAATGATGTCAGCCTTAATGGCCGTAGCTAAAGATAAACAAATGGTTTCAATAAAGTTATCGGAAACAGATTGAGATAAACTATCAATTATAGACTTTACTTGTTCTTCAACCACAATTAATCCCAATTTATGTAAATTTAAACACGAAACACGTGATTAAAGCATTTTTGAAATGAAGATAATTTGATTTATATCACTTAAATTCCCATTAGTTTTGATAAAAACTATCATTTGTTTCGATAATACATTTATTTAACATTCCGACTACAAGAAAATTACATGTACTGAAAAACGTGTAAAAGGCAACATTTTAACAATGAGGTAATTTGTTACCAATGTTAACTTTTAGCCCTTAGGTATCATGTTTTCAGGCATAAGCACTGCGATAACCTGTCCTTTAGCGCAAATAGTTTTATTGGCTGACAAGGTTATATCAACAATGACTTTTCGCTCTTTCACTTCACTAAAGCGCCCTATTAATTCCAACTCAACACCTTGTGGCGTAGGTGCTAAATAACTGACATTCAGCGCGCCAGTTACAAAACGCAACGCAGGTAAACTTCCCATTTCACGTTCTTGGGCAAAATGTGCCATAGCAGAGGCGCTGCCAGTACCATGACAATCAATCAATGATGCAATCATACCGCCATATACAAAACCTGGAATAGCAGTGTAAATCTCATCGGGCATAAAATGAGCAACAGTAGTGCTAGCTAATATGTTTTCCTTATCAAGATGTTGCCAAAAACTTTTCAATTGATGACCGCTAATATTGTTTTTACCACAACCATAGCAATGACTTAATTCTTCTGGGTAACAATCTTGAAAAGCTATCTCGTTCATTTTTAATCCTTAATATTTAATTCTATTGGTATACAACCAAGCGACTTCAAAATACTTGTTCATGCTGTTAGAAGTCGTTTGGGTTTAACGTTAATTAATCAATAGCACGTAAATCATCGATGACTTTACCGTCATCAGCTAGCGTACCTAAAGCGACAAATTCTATGGTTCCCGTTAATTTAGTCACTTTTTTCAATGTTGCACTAATATCATTAATCGCACTTGCTATGTCTACATCTGAATCCGTTTTAGTATCTAACTCACATTGTAAGTGCATTTGATCATTATAATTATTTTGAGTAACTGACAAGCGAACTTTAGTGATGTGAGGGTATGCTTGTCGCACTTGCTCAATTTGCTCTGCGTGAACAAACATGCCTTTAACTTTGGTGGTTTGATCAGCACGACCTAACCAGCCTTTAATGCGCATATTAGTTCGACCACAGTCACTTTCTCCTAATTTCACCGCAGACAAATCTCCAGTAGCAAAACGAATCAGTGGGTAGTCTAGATTAAAACTAGTTACGACTACTTCACCGACTTCTCCATCAGCAACAGGTTCTAATGTTCCAGGGCGGACAATTTCTATCAGTAAATCTTCAGCAATAATAAAGCCATCATCACTTTTTGACTCAAAGCCAATAAGGCCAACATCAGCACTCGCATAAGCTTGTAAAGTCTCAATACCTGCAGTATTAAACTCTGCCCTAAGCGCCTGTGGCAGTGCTTCTCCGGTAACTAACGCTTTAGTCACACTAGATATATCTCTATTTTCAGTGCTTGCTTTATCAAGTAATATTTTCAAAAAAGATGGTGTTCCACAATATCCTTGTGGCTTTAAATGCTCAATGATATCCATTTGTTGCTCAGTTTGCCCTGGGCCTGCGGGAATGACGACACAACCACAAGCTCTAGCACCCGAATCGAGAATAAATCCGCCAGGAGTTAAATGATAAGACAAGCAGTTTTGTACTATATCACCCGTTCTAAAACCAGCCGCATAAAAAGCTTGCCCCATACGCCACCAATCATCACTGGTATTTTCTGGATCGTAAATAGGTCCAGGAGATTGAAAAATTCTACCTAAATTAGCCGTTTTGGCATTTACCCCACCTAAAGGACTAATTTTTGCCTGTAAGCGCATTAGATCAGATTTTCGGGTAATAGGTAATTGCGCTAACAATTCGCGGCTAGTAATTTTATCAGCATCGATGTGTTGTAAAAATTGACCATAATGCAAGCACTCTTGCTTAGCATAGGTAATAAATGCGGGTAAACGATCTAACAAAGACTGCTCACGTAATTGCGAGTTTTGGCACTCTCTTTCGTAAAAATATTGTTTCATGGTAACTCGATAATTATTCAGTAATATGTTTCTTTTTAGGAGCCGTTCGTACTCCGATTCACGATTCCGTTTGTCCTGAGCTTGTCGAAGGAAGCCTGTCGAAGGAAGCCTGTCGAAGGAAGCATGTACGGTTCCGATAGCTGTTCCGATAACTCTTCCGTTTGTCCTGAGCTTGTCGAAGGAAGCTTGTCGAAGGAAGCTTGTCGAAGGAAGCTTGTCGAAGGAAGCTTGTCGAAGGAAGCCTGCCGAAGGACTGCTTCACCCTCAGCATGTACGGTTCCGATAGTTGTTCCGATAACTCTTCCGTTTGTCCTGAGCTTGTCGAAGGAAGCTTGTCGAAGGAAGCTTGTCGAAGGAAGCCTGTCGAAGGACTGCTTCACCCTCAGCATGTACGGTTCCGATAGTTGTTCCGATAACTCTTCCGTTTGTCCTGAGCTTGTCGAAGGAAGCCTGTCGAAGGAAGC
>MAAB01029002.1_pt1 | contig 26093 bp, 24 predicted proteins | sample 1115991 | NCBI WGS metagenome assembly MAAB01 (sample SAMN04961124, study PRJNA320927) | seawater metagenome | isolation source: sample BD02T18 sea water enriched with oil for 18 days | place: USA:Gulf of Mexico | collected 2013-07-27
ACGGTATTGTTATTTAATTATTCTCGTTGTGTTAAATCGACAGCTATTCCATTGCTATGTTCTGTGGTGGCGGTTATCTGGCAGCTCGGCATTCTGAACTTGTTGGGCTATGGACTGGGGGTCTTCTCGGTGCTGGTGCCATTTTTGGTATTTGCGATTGCGGTCAGTCACGGTGTTCAGGTAATTAATGCTATCGCCCATGAATCGGCTAAAGGCGAAAAACGTCACGATGCCGCCAAGATCACCTTTCATCATTTGCATAAGCCTGGTTTATTTGCGTTAATCAGTGATGGTATTGGTTTTGCGACCTTATTTATTATCGATATTGGCGGCATTCAAGATTTGGCATTGGTGGCAAGTATTGGTGTGGCGTTAGTTATCTTCACTAACTTGGTGCTGCTGCCTGTTTTAATGTCTTATGTTGGTGTGACGCAACGTTGTATCGATCATGCCCAATATAAGAGTGAACACAAAACCGCCATGTGGGATGCGTTATCGTATTTTGCGACCAAGCGCTTAGCGACTCTTTCAGTGGTTGTGGCATTGGTATTAGTCGGTGTTGGCAGCTGGTTTAGCTTGGATTTAAAAATTGGTGATTTAGACAAAGGCGCGCCAGAGCTGCGTGCTGATTCTACCTATAACCTTGATAATAATTTTATCACCAGCAATTTTACTACCAGTACCGATTTAATGACGGTATATGTCGGGATGCCAGCAGGGCAGTGCGAAACTTATAAATCGATAGAGATGACCGATCGTCTCGGCTGGGAACTTCAAAACACAGCGGGGGTTAAAACGGTTAATTCACCGGCAACACGGGCGCGGATAAATCGTTATTTAGGTAATGAGGGTAATCTTAAATTGATGTCTTTGCCACGTGACGAACGAGTCTTATCTCGTGCTATTTCTACCACAGGTATTAGTACTGTTGCTGGTAGTATTCATTGTGATCAACAACAGCTTAACCTCGAACTTAATGATCATCGTCAGGAAACCCTTGAAACGGTTGTCTCGGTGGTGCGTAATTTTGCTGCGGCAAATGACGATAGTGATGTCTGGTTTAGGTTAGGCAGCGGTAATGCCAGCCATGAAGCGGCAACCAATGAAGTGATTGACCGCGCCCAGTACGAGATCCTCGGCTATGTCTATGCGATTGTCGCTGTGATGTGTTTATTGATGTTCCGCAGTGTTAAAGCGGTGATCTGTATCCTATTGCCGTTGGCGCTGACTTCTCTGTTATGTCAGGCACTGATGGCCGTAATGGGCATTGGCGTTAAGGTGGCAACCTTGCCGGTGATTGCATTAGGTGTTGGTATCGGTGTCGATTATGGGATCTATATTTACAGCAGGTTACAGTCTTATCTTGAGCAGGGACATCCCTTGCAGCTTGCCTATTTGGAAGCGTTGAAAACCACAGGCAAGGCGGTATCATTTACCGGTATGACGCTGGCTATTGGAGTCGCAACCTGGGTTTTCTCACCGATTAAATTTCAGGCCGATATGGGGATCTTGCTGACCTTTATGTTCTTGTGGAACATGGTAGGGGCACTGACGCTATTGCCGGCACTGACATACTTGTTACAGCCATCCAAGGACAAGGTGGATCAGAGCGTCAATACTGCTAAGGAAGTGTTAAGTTCTTAAAAGGTTGAGGATGATGAACATTGCCAATTTTACTGGTTATGTTCATCATTATTGAGTCTGTAAATGTTTTCAGAGAGCCTTTGATATGCTATTCACCTTTGTGCCTAAATTTGCTCGTAGAGTTCTGATGTGTTGGGCGCTCTGGGGATTAGAAAGGGAAACGGAGCGGTCGTTTCCCTTTCTGTGTTATGGCAGCTGAGACGCTAAACAGAGATAACAAATACTAAGCACTAACGTTAAGCACACAATGTATTGATAGGATTAAAGTTTACTCGTTGAGATTTTAGCTTCCTCAGTTATTGGTTTTTTATTTTGCAGTTTCACTAATGATTGATAACCTTTAACAGTAACATTATGACCTGCTATATAGCAGTTGTAGCCAATGCTACAAAAGATACAAGGTAATAGTTTGAATGCTTTCTTTTCCATAATATTTCACCAGTTATACAATAGCCTTACTGATAAGACCGTATTTCCCCAATTAATATTTCTGTGGTGTTACTTAGCTGAGATAGCTTTAGATAAAATATTAGCAAGTAAAATTAATAATGTTATATTAATTTACGGTTATGTAGAGAAGTTGGAGAGTATATAAAATTATTGTTATGCTTTTGTTTTTTGCTTCTCAGCAGTTACAGCAGTATATTGTTCGCCTTATCGGCAGCCCATGCAGTACATTCAAGTGTTCAGTCCCAAAAAATATCTGCCATTCAATCAGCCGTAAAATCTCAAAGTAATTCAAAGGATGAAAAGTAATGGTCAGTTAGCTCAACTTATCTTATCGACAGAGCAATGACGGGTTAAATTAAACCAGTAAGTTAATTATCCAGTCAGCTTAAAAGTCGAGCTATGTAAACTAGAATAGAGCGATGGTAACGGTCAAAGATTAATGTAGTTGGACAAAGTGGGCTAATATTTGTTAATGATAGTTTTTAATCTACCATCACTGTTCATCTCAACTAACACGGCTTCTATTTTCTCCTTTAACAGCTCGGGAAAATTAAGTGAAAAACATAAGTTGATATCATAATCCGCAATAATATTACCAATGTAGTGGAAGTTAAAATTATCACTAGGAAAATTCATTTTTTTTAGGTGATAATTTAGTCTAATATTCATTTCAGGAAAAGCTACTGCTCTGCCCATGGCGATGACTTTTATCGCCGCTTCATGGTCTTTCACATACATAATATCAAACTTGTCTTGCTCAATATAAGCCGCCAAACCAGGGTAATCAAAACCGTGAATTAAGACGAGGCTCTTTCCAAATAGATCGCTAATTTTATTGTATTGATTAGACTTTAAGGTCAAAAAACTGTGTTTTACTGTCATAATTGGTGTTTTTGACAGTGATAATGATTGTAGCCCTGGCCAAGCAGCAGACCCATAGGTTATCCATTTAACCTTTGGGTTTTTCATGTACTTCATCATACGTTTAAAAGGCAAAATACTATGAGAAAAGGGAATATTTTGTTTTTCTATCGAATTAATTACATCAGTAACGATGCCTAGCTGTTCGCTGTTTTTAGTCGATATTTGAATAGGCGAGGAGGATTTATCTGCAATAAAGTAGGTTATTTTATTATCTGCTATACTCGAAAAACTAACTAATAATATAATGAAATAAAGCTTTTTTTTCATAGGTCATGTGTTTGACTGTCACTCTTATGTGAACTGATAATGCCATAAAAAATAATGGCTTGCCATTTATTCTGAAACTAAGTTACTGTTTTAATTGCATACAATTGAACTTAAAATAATTTACACCTAAGTTATTAGATAAAACTAGTGACTTAGGTGATAAAGCTAATCGGTTTGCTTAACTACTTCTTGTATCTCTCTGCCTTCTTCGATTATCTGTTCTCGCATTTCGGCCAGGTTTTCTAGCGCTAATTGTTTTTCTTCTGGACTCATATTTTCATTGTTAGCAATTTCTTCCATCAGCGCTTCAAGCTCTTCAAGCCTTTCTCGGTCTATACCTAATCGTTTATCTAATATATTTTGCATTATCTCACTGAAACGATTATCAACGACAACATCTTATTTGGCATTGCTATCTTGAGTTGTATTTAATGCTTCACTTTGAGATAAAAGTGACCTTGCCGTTTCGGGCCTTACGTAAGTGGGGCGATCTCTTTAATCTCATTACCGTTCATCATGGCTAACGCTTGATCAGACAAAGTCACAGTATCTTTTTCACCGGGAATAGGTTGAACGGCGGGAATGGAGTTATCAAATTTGACTATCGAGGTATTATTAGATTTTTCTTGCGCTACTTGTTGAGCGTAATTGCTGCTGATCATCATAATACGGCCTTCCTAGCTTGGTGTTTTGAATAATTTCTTTTTAATATCATTCATAGGGCATAGTCTGTGCCACTTCTTAGTTATTTGATTAAATAACTATATACCCTATTTAATGGGTTATACAGAGTAACTATTTATAAGTTACATCCTTTATTAACCGTTATTTGAATTTAATACCTTCTAGGGTGACAAGTATTATCCATTAAGCGGCATATTTTTGCCTCTTTGAGATAACCACATAAGAGGTATTCATCAAAATATCATTTAGTTATGCAGTATTTCTCTTGTGTTAATAACTTGTTATAGATAAAATTGCTTCCGATTTAAGTATCAGTATTGATTGGTACTACCATGCAAAGGAATGCATAAAAGCTTTATATTCTTGGATTCCTTTGTTTTATATTAAAAGGAAGTAAAATTGAAGTATTTAAAGCTCGCCTCATCACTTTTAGTTGTTGTGTTACTCAATGGTTGTTTGGAAGTAGAAGATAACAGTTCAGAGGTAAAAGCATTATTAGAGCAAGCTGAAAATTCAGTTAGCATTAAAGGTGTTGTCGTCGATGCACTGGATTTTAAACCTATTGGTAATGCTTTAATTACCGTCAAAGTCGGTTCAACAGACATAATTTCTAATTTTGAAGTTACTAATGGCGACTTTGAATTAACGGGCTTACCTCATTCTTCAGATATAGATATCATTATCTCAAGTCCAGATAATAAATTCCTTTCAAGAGCTTTTTTTAAACAAACTTATAACGGTAGTAAAAATAGCATCGATGATGTTGGTAACTTTGCTGTGTCTGAATCGGTAGATGTAGAAATTTCTGTTATTGATAATGAAACAGGCAGTGCTTTATCTACATTAGAGTTTATTGCTTATTCTCACTCAGGTACTAATTCATCGGCATATAAATACCAGCATGTTTCTTCATTTAATGTTGAAACGGGTATATATACTATTACCTTGCCAAAATTTATTAATACTAGCATTAGTGCTAATTTAGATTTTGATAAAGATGGCGAAGTCGATTACGTACCTGAGCTTACTAACTTTTTACGCGGTCGTAATTTATATATAGGGTCAGCAAATACAAAAGAGTTTTCAACAATACATATGAATGAAGTCCTAATGGCTTCAGAACTTGAAATTAGGCTTTCTTTGGTTGATGAAACAGCAGAGCCGTTGCTTGGTGCTACTTTTTATTTAGAAGATAGTGTTGTTGATAGTACCTATGATGAATCAACTAGCCAATATGTTATTACTACGCAAATAAAAGATACCGTAAGTCTTCAATTACCAGCATTTACCAGTAATGAAGTTAAATACCAAAGTAGTTCTTTTACCGTAACAAAGTTAGCTGATGGTAATTTAAGTATTCTAAAAAATGGTAGTTCTAATAATTGTTGTTTCGTTATTCCGAGTGCCACTGTGATTGATTTGGCGCTTGCACCACAAGTGATTCTTGAAAGTGAAACACCACTTGAAGTTGTTCTTGCTGCTACTGAAGTTAACTCAGTAGATTCTAGCTTTAGTGTATTCTATTCTCAGGCTATAACAGTTGAACTTGAAAATATATCATTAACAAATGACCAAGGATTTACCGTGTTAATGGGTAATGCAGATGCTGATGATCAAGTATCTGCAGGTACAACACTCATAACTGGTGGTCTATCTTTCCCTGTTACTTATGCATTGAGCTTGAACGATACGCGTTTAACCGTAACGCCTGTAAGTCCGTTGACGACGCCTGATTTATATCGCTATGACATTCAGTCGGTGACGAATAAGGCGACTCTTGAACGTGCTGATATATATAACGATCAATTAACTTTTGAGATAAGTCCCAATACTGATGAAGTCTTTTCGACTGCTGATATTAAACTCGACAATGGAAATTATACCACCAATGGTAGTGTTATAACGTCAAGAAATTCGGCAGGTGATAGTTCTTCTTCTTATAACTGGAATGATTCCGTTTATTTGTATTTTCCGCTGAATATTAATGCATTACAGAAATTAACGTTACGTAAAACCTCTGTAATCAATGATGGAATTTCATCAGTAAGTTCAAATGACTATAACGTGGTTACCAATGGTTCAATAAACGCAACCGCTGTTGGTATTGTTAATTTAGCAGCCAATGAATCTGTGAATAACCAAGTATATCGACGTTCGATCATTGTCAGCTCAGCTCAACCTGAAACTCAAAAGGTTTATCGATTGTATGCTGGGGAGTATCTATCAGATAATACTGGTGCTGAATCTAATAGTATTAGTTTCGAGTATTCATTGGAAACTAAAGCTGGTGAAGTGGCAACAGGTAATATAACTATCCCAGTACAGTAATTTTTTATCAGGTAGTGTTACTGTATTAGGATATTAATAAAATGCCGCATTCGCGGCTTTTTTTATCGGTGATTTTTAATGACAAAATGCTAGTTAGCAATCTTCTGCAAACACTGAACAACCCATTGCTTCATCTGCATTTCATTTAAGCCACCTGAAATACGGTCAATTTCTTCACCCTGATGAAAAAAGACTAAGGTAGGTAAGCTACGAATATTTGCCTCAGCAGAAATTTGTTGAACTTGCTCGGTATTTACTTTGGCAAACAGTAAAGAGGGTGATGATTGTGCTACTTTACTGTAAACAGGCGCCATGTTTTGACAGGGACCACACCAGCTGGCCCAAAAATCAATAATCACAGGTAAATTATTACGTTCTATAAAGGGGTAGAAAGTATTCCCCGTTAATTCTGTTGGCTTGGGTGAATAAACCCCTTGTTGGCATTTACCACATTTGCCTTTGTTATAGTCTTTATCATCAGGGATGCGGTTGGTGGTGAAACAGTTTGCACAAACAATATTCATAAACTTCCAACAAATGAAACTATACCCATGATATTTCAAAATACGAGTTTCAGGATGCCAGAGCTATTCATGATCAAGGCGCATCTTTTTATTAAGGGTTGTTCCCTTAAAAAACGATGCAACGATGAACATGATTTGCTCTGGGATCCCAGTAGGGCTGGTTTAGAAACGCTTTATACTACGTTATTGATTTCGACAATAGAATAACTATTCTCTTCAATCTATGCCTTGTCTAAAGGCGTCTCTAATTCCAGCTGAATCCTGTCTTTTGAAGTAATATGGGTATATATATTTTAAAGTGAGTTAATGTTACCTGATTAGCTTTTAACAGTTAATAATTATCTTATTTTTTCCATATCACTGTATCTATTGCGTTAAAAACCTTATCACCTGTAGAACTAATTACCTGATGTATTGGTGTATATTGTATGCAATAATGCATTTATCCAATATAACAATAAAGAAAACGCTATGAATAAACTAACAATACTTCTTTTGGCTCTCGCTATATCTTCTGTTATTACCGCGTGTAGTTTTAACGATGAGGCTGATACTGCTAACTTCACTCATTCTGTCTTATTACCCAGTGTTAACCCTATGGTCGCTCAAGTGCTTGCGACTGATATTGATCAGTTATGGAGCCAAGATTTTGATCATTATCAACAAGGATTACTAAAAGCTGTTGCTGATGAAATATCAACGGAGGCGCTAAAAGGTGACTTAACTAATGATAAATTAGAGAAGCTTACTTTCTATCTTAGAATTTACAGTAGTTTTGGTGCAGATAAAGATTGGCCGGAGCAAACTGCAGCATCCGTTAATTCGGCTTTAGTAAACTTACACAATATGCCTGGTTTTTTTGAAGTGAATCATACTACGGCACGGTTGCATGAAAATTACGCTGTTGCTTTGTATCGTTTATATTTCTTAGCACAGTTACAACCGCTTATCGTCGAGCAGGTTAAGCCGTTAAGCCGGCTAATTAATCTTTACGCTACCGTTGATCTTTCTAACACAGCGTCAGAGAGTCATATAGAAAATAAGGCGATTGATTACGCACTGTGGGAAGTATTACGTGCGGGGGCGATTTTACCCTACGAAGCCCGAAGAAAAAATACCGCAGAATTCACAAAGGCTATTCACGGCGAAGGTGAACTTCAGCAGGCGTTAATGCAATTTATTACTGCCAAAAATAATACCTTAGCTGGCGATGACTGGCCTAAACAGCACGCTCTTTGGGCATTGGCACAGTATTATAATTTATACACAAAAGAATACTGGAATGAATATTATCAGCACTCAGTTGAGGATCAAAAGCGCTTAGACGATGATAAGTTAACTCTTAAAGTCGAAGGTAAACTAGATACCCTAGATAACAGTGTTTGGGCGGCGTTAACCACTAATAAACAAGCGTCGCTAGAGCAAAGTAAAACACTTTTTAGTGTGCCTTATGTGGTTAATACTTTTCGTGGTAAGTCTGAATGTGAAGAGGGGACGCTAACAGGTCGCTGTATTACGCCATCGATTGAACAAGCATTACCAATTAACCATACGTGCTCAGATAGAATTTACATACTAACTCAAGCGATGTCCCCAGCGCAGTTAAATGATTCTTGCCAGCAACTCATATCTCAAGAAAGTAATTTCCATGAAATATTAGCGACTAATAACCAGCCCGTTGCCAACGATTTTAATGATAAATTGCGGGTCGTTATTTTTAATAACCACGCAGAGTATAATAAATACGGACAGCTAATTTTTGATATTAATACCGATAATGGTGGTATGTACATCGAGGGAACGACACAAGATCCTAACAATATTGCGACTTTTTATTCATTTGAGCATTTTTGGGTACGACCAGAATTCGCTGTTTGGAACTTAAATCATGAGTTTGTGCATTATTTAGATGGTCGATTTGTTAAATATGATACTTTTAACCACTTTCCAAGCCATATGGTGTGGTGGTCTGAGGGCCTTGCTGAATATGTTGCGAATGAAGATAATAACCCAAGAGCCTTTAAATTAGTTAATGAAACTAAACCAAAAGATTGGCCAAGTTTAATGGATGTTTTTAATACAGAATATAAAGACGGTACCGATAGAGTGTATCGTTGGGGCTATTTAGCAGTGCGTTTTATGAATGAAAATCATCAAAGTGATTATAGAAAAATGGCACACTACCTAAAAACAGACTTCTTTGATGGTTATAAAAAATTATTAGACGACTCAGGTGAAAAGCACTCAGCAGAGTTTACTCAATGGTTAGTGAAGCATAACGCTAACTTTGTGGCAGAAATAAAAGAAAATAATCCCCATAAACCACGTCAATTCTATCGTTATACATATAAAGATTACTTGCAGCCAACACACTTAACAGAAAACAAGTTACATATGCACTGGCAGTACTGGCATGAAAATGCCTTAAAAACTACAGATAAAAAAATAGCCAATAAATAATTATAAAGCTTATTCAAAAAACAATAAATAAACATAAGACTAAACGCTAAACTCAAGTTCGCTTTGTGAACTTTGGATATAGCGTTTTCACCCCACTTGATAGAATACTGGTAAGTTTAATCAGAAGATTTTTATACTACCGATACTCACCAAAATGATTAAGTTAACGTCAGAATATTGTCCCTAACTTGCAAAAGCGGTATTGCAAAATGATAATTCCATTTTATAACTTCAGTTTTAAAATAAAAATCTATATAAATCAATGGTGAAATTACATGTGATTTTGGCATTATTGATGCAACGTACTTCAGTAGTAACGCAATTGTGCGGAGCCATTTATTAAGTTGAGGGTAGTCATATGTTAAACAATTATAATGTAAACAATAGACGAATGATCATGTCAGAGGCAATGCTGAAGGCTTACCAACAAGACGCTAATAAAACTAGCAAAGATGATGGAGACGATAATGGACGTAACAGACAAAAGGCTGAAGCTTTATACGAGCATGATGACAATCTTATCTATGAATTGGGGTATAACTAAATAGCACTAAAAGTTGATGATTACACCAAAATAAAAGACTTGGTTTTTTCAATAGTTCCACTATGATTAAGCACTATTTTATTTGTAAACGGTGAGTTATTTACTCTCTGACAATCCCTAACTAAAGTAATGAATAAACGCAGCTGTCTTTATTCATTACCTTAGTGTGCCGATTACCATTTACCGATAAATCACTTTTTGAAGAGTAGAGTTTAACTATTATGGCGCTCTTTTTATGGATGTCAGGCGCACTGGCTTCATTTTGCATTCTTGCTATTGGTGCACGTGAATTAAGTGGCGAGTTAACTATTGCTCAATCACTGTGTATTCGTAGTGCTATCGGATTGGTATTTCTCTCGGGTGTTTACTTTATTCGGTCTCGATTTTTTAAAGATAAGCAGCTAAAGTCATTAGCAAGTCAGCCACGAGTTAATGTGATTAAACTTCATTTATTTCGTAATGGTTTTCACTTTATTGCGCAATATGGTTGGTTTTTTGGTATCGGCTTACTTCCGCTGGCGGAAGTTTTTGCCTTAGAGTTTACTGTGCCAATATGGACCCTGTTAATTGCGAGCTTTTTTCTCGATGAAAAAGTCACAATGAATAAATTGATAGCGATATTTCTGGGTACCTTAGGAGTACTTGCCATAGTACGGCCGGGTTACGCTTTAATTGATTATGCATCTATTATCGTTTTGGGCTCTGCTATTTGTTTTGCTATATCGCATACGACAACAAAGTCTTTGGCAAAAACTGAATCTCCGTTAACCATTTTACTCTTCATGTGTATTGTTCAATTACCTATTGGATTATTTTTATCTTTATCAAATTGGGTTTGGCCACAAGGTGAACAATGGCTTTGGCTTACGGTGATTGGGCTAAGTGCGTTGTCAGCACATTATTGTTTAGCAAACGCAATGAAATATGCTGAAGTAACTACCATTATTACCCTCGATTTTTTCAGGTTACCTCTAATTGCTATGATAGGCGTATTTTTTTATAACGAAGCGTTTGAGCTTCCTTTACTTATCGGTGGTGCTTTAATGTTAATTGGTAACCTCATCGGCGTGAGAGATTTAACAGCGAAAAGTATTAAGTTAAAGCATAATTCCTAGCGCAACCTCTCCCCTAAATAGGCTTTTTAAGCTCTTCATAATGAAAGAAAAAGAGCAGGATTGTCATTGTCTTATTTTACATCAATATACAGAGTTATTAGTTAGGCTAATATCACAATTAAATCATATGAATTAGTTGAATTATTGGTGGATATTGTGTCAGAGTCTTCGAGCGTATCGCGTTTGTCAGGTGAAAAAATCGTCAGTTACGGTTTGGTGTTTTTCGCAAGTTTAGTGATCTTTTTTATCTCGCAAGTTATTCAGTTTTACCTCGGCGCGTATGACCTTACTACCATGTACATTTCTTTTTGTGCTGGCTTTATTTTATTCATTCCTTTAGTGAGCCTTGTTTTACATCCACTATTACTAAATAAAGAGGGTAAAAGTGATACCTTTCACTTTAGAGCATTGTTCGCAAACATCGGCTTAGTATGCGTGGTACAGTTTCTATGTTTTCTTATTTGGATGACTGATGCCATTGCTCTTTATAGCTTATATGTCGATCAAAATTCATTCCTTTCGAAAGTCTTCGATATACAAACACAAGCTCGGGGGGATATGACTTTTGAATTTTATGCTTTTAACTTTGTACTCGCTTGGTTATTTTCGCTGTTATCTATGATTGTCGGTGTACTACCTTGTTTGATTGCTCGTCTAGACAATCGTGGCGTAGTCGGGGATTTTGTTGCTTCTTTCGCATTTGCTAAAGCGCATAAAGGTTTGATGTGCGTATATGCCTTGATAATTGCTAGCTCAGTGTTATTACCTTTGTTGTATGCAAAGTATCTTTTCTTAGTCTTGTTCCCCTGTAGTTTGGTTTGGGTTTTTATTCAGTTAAATAAAAAATACATACTGTCGTCAGTATCAAAATAAACACCACAAGAATGAGGTTAACTGACAGGAAAAATAAATAGCCATGCTATGTCCACTTGGGCAAGTGGTTATTATTCGGCGTGTTTTTTTCTAAAAGCGAAGGCTTTCTCACAAGCAGGCAACTCATAAAACAGTGGTGCGCCATTTATTCTATTACCGTTATATGCTTTTGCTTCACTCAGACAAACAGCTTTACTTTTTTAAACTTTTGAACACATTCTTGATAAATTTCTTTTCTTCTGGGCTCTAGCGCAATTTTCCTTGCGTCCTCGCAAGCTTGATCTAATTTTACTTGTTCACCTTTATGGGCAAAGGCAGTCGTGTCTATGCTGTAGACGACAATGACTAGTACCAAAGACCGAAATAAGTTGCTTGGCATATGGAATTCCTTGTGATAATTCTTATCGTTGGATGATTGTTGTTCCATAAGGTCCTTAAGTCTACTCTTAAAATTTCAACAATATCCTAATATAGTTTTAATAAAGATAAGCAAAAATTGGTTTTTTGGCAAAGGCTTATCTACAGTTATTAATAGTGACATCGAGGTTTTTATAACAATGAAAAACTAAATAAAGATTTAGTTAAGGGTTAAAATGGAATCATTAAAAATACGAGAATATATGAATCACTACCCAGTAACTTTTACCGAGAGTATGTCTGTAGAAGAGGCCACATTACGCTTCTTAAAAACGAAGCAAATTGGCGGACCAGTAGTTGATCAAAACTATAAGGTACTTGGCTTTATTTCAGAAGGGGATGTTTTAGAAAAAATGTTAGAAACCATCTATTTCAATGAAAACGTGGCGATTATTAAAGATATTATGAGTAACAAGGTACTTTCAGTTAAACCTTATGACAGTATTATTGAATTAGGGCAAACCATGCGAAAGGATAAACCTAAAGTTTATCCTGTCATTGATGATGATGGTAATCTACTTGGTACTATCTCTCGTAATGAAGTTTTACAAGCCTGTTATAAACACGGTAGAGCAAGGACTTCTATTGAAAAGGAGCATGCAGCGGTGTAAGTAAATAGCCGTTAACGTTTTTTCCTACTGTTGTATTATCTTTTTAAAGGAGCTGTGAAGCTCCTTTTGTGTGTTTAAGGGGGTATTTAAAATACGTTACTCGCTGCCATTTATAGTGTATTACTGTTAAAATATTTCTTTTTATTTTCTATCCGAGTTTGTTTTGTCTGTTTCGATTGAGTCTGCTATTACTTCATTTTCCCATTTACAAAAACTTTTTGAATTATTGCCGCAAGCAAAAAAAAGCGATGCGGTACGCTTTAGAAAAAGGTTAATAAACCTTAAAAAAACGATTACTAAAGAGGTTGGACAAAAATCACCGACTGAATTGGCGATGCTGTCATTATCAGCAAAGCAAATTAAGCTGGTTGAGCCTTTACAGCAACATATCCTCAAATCAATTCAAGATAAACAGCAAAAAATCAGAAGCTTACCTAAGATAACGTATCCGGAAGGTTTGCCCATTTCAGAGAATGCTGCGCAAATTTCAGCAGCTATTGATGCTAATCAAGTGGTTATCATTGCCGGTGAAACTGGATCAGGAAAAACCACACAAATCCCCAAAATTTGTCTTGAACTTGGTCGAGGTGTGGATGGTCTTATTGGCCACACTCAACCTAGACGTATTGCCGCTAGAACAGTTGCTAATCGTATTGCAGAAGAGTTAGGCACCAAGTTAGGTGAGCAAGTTGGTTATAAGGTTCGTTTTAATGACCAAGTCAGCGAGCAAAGTTATATCAAATTGATGACTGACGGTATTTTGCTGGCGGAAATGCAAAGGGATAGGTTACTTCTTAAATACGACACAATTATTATCGATGAAGCCCATGAGCGTAGTTTAAATATCGATTTTATCTTGGGCTATTTAAAGCAAATACTGGTAAAACGACCTGATCTTAAGTTAATCATTACCTCAGCGACCATTGACCCACAACGTTTTGCAAAACACTTTGCTAGTAGAAATGGTGTGCCAGCACCTATTATTGAAGTATCAGGTAGAACATTCCCTGTTGAAATGCGCTATCGACCATTAAATGATCGTACTGTGAATGATGATGACGACCAATCACCGCAAGAAGTTGATATTATCAGTGGTATTTTGTCGGCAGTTGATGAGCTAAGTGACTGTGGTAAAGGTGATATTCTGGTTTTCCTCAATGGTGAACGGGAAATACGCGATACTGCTGCTGCGTTAGTCAAAGCTAATTTACGACATACTAATGTATTACCTCTCTATGCTCGTTTAACAGTTAGTGAACAAAATCAAATATTTAAACCCCATAGTGGACGAAATATTGTATTGGCAACCAACGTTGCTGAAACGAGCTTAACAGTACCAGGTATCAAGTATGTGATTGATCCGGGTACGGCACGTATCTCACGTTACAGTTACCGAACCAAAGTACAGCGTTTGCCTATTGAGCCTGTTTCACAAGCAAGTGCTAATCAACGTTCAGGTCGTTGTGGGCGTGTTTCTGAAGGTATCTGTATTCGTTTATATTCAGAAGATGATTATAAAAGTCGTGCTGAATTTACAGATCCTGAAATTTTACGTACTAATTTAGCCACTGTTATTTTGCAAATGCATGCGCTGGATTTAGGTGATATTGCTAATTTTCCGTTTGTTGAAGCCCCTGATAATCGTAATATCACTGACGGTGTTCGTTTATTGGAAGAAATTGCTGCGGTTGAAAGTATAGATAACACTGATAAAAACGCTAAAGGTAAAGCTTCTTCAACGGCTACACAGTTGACGAAATCAGGTCGTCTATTAGCAAAGTTCCCCATAGACCCTCGTTTGGCAAAAATGGTCATCTCTGCCATAGAGTTTGGCTGTATCGAACAAATACTGATTATTGTTAGCGCATTAAGTATTCAAGATCCGCGTGAAAGGCCACATGAGAAACAACAACTTAGTGATGAAAAGCATAACCGATTTAAAAATAAGTCCTCTGACTTTATAAGTTTACTTAACCTTTGGCAGTATATTAACAATCAGAAAAAAGACTTAACGCAAAATCAATTCAGGAAACTATGTCAGCGCGAGTTTCTTTCTTATGTCCGTTTACGTGAATGGCAAGATATCTTCAGTCAATTGAAGCTGACGTTAAAAGAACAGCAAATAGCGTTAACGTCGATTGATTATCAGTTTTCTATGCCGAATGTTCAGCAAGGTCAAGCAGCAGGCTCAGCAGTAGACAAGGCAAAAGAAAGTGAGCAAGATTCCGCGTTAACTCCCGTGCATCAAGCATTGTTGTCAGGTTTGCTTAGTCATATCGGTCAACAGGATGAAAACCGCGAGTATAAAGGAGCTCGGGGCATGAAGTTCTTTATCTTCCCCGGTTCAGCGTTAACTAAAAAATCACCAAAATGGTTAATGTCTGCGGAGCTAGTAGAAACAAGTCGATTATTTGCTCGTATGAATGCCAAGATTGACCCTTTGTGGCTTGAACCGCTTGCACAGCATTTAGTTAAGCGAAATTACAGTGAACCTCATTGGGAGAAAAAACAAGGTGCTGTAATGGCCTTTGAGCAAGTAACACTCTATGGCTTAAGTATTGTTAGTAAACGTAAGATTAACTTTAATGCTATTGAACCGATTACTTGTCGTGAAATATTTATTCGTGAAGCATTGGTCAATGGTGACTGCGTCATTAAAGAAAAGTTTTTAAGCAAAAACCAGCAATTGGTCGAAAGCATAGAAGCGCTTGAACAAAAAGCACGTCGTAGAGACTTTTTAATTGATGAACAGCACTTAGTTGATTTTTACAGTGATAAACTTCCTGATACCGTTAACTGTCAACGTAGCTTTCTCGCTTGGTGGAAAAAAGCTAAACGAGAGAACGAACAGTTATTAGATTTTAGCAAAGCCTTTTTGTTGAATGAGTCTTCGGATGAATTAAGTACCATTGAGTACCCTGACTTTTGGCAACAAGAGAGTATTACCCTACCGCTGACATATCATTTTAGTCCAGGGGATATTGATGATGGCATCAGTGTTATATTGCCGATTGCCTTATTAAATCAAGTGCAAGAGGTTGGTTTTGATTGGCTGATCCCTGCATTACGAGACGATCTTGCCATCGCATTAATTAAAGCCTTGCCTAAAACATTAAGGCGTAATTTTGTTCCCGCACCTAACTATGCGCAAGCTTGTTTAGCCGCTATGCCTGCTGAGCAGGGACATTTACAAGATGCACTAGCAAAACAATTGTTACGAATGACTGGGGTACGATTACCTGAAGATGCGTGGCAGGATATTACCTTACCAATTCACTTAACCATGAACTTTCAAGTAGTCGATGACAAAGGGAAGTTAATTAAGCAAGGCAGAGATCTCAATGAACTTAAAGCCGAACTGCAAGGTAAAGTAAAAGCATCGATTAAGCAGGTTGCAGAAAAGGGCATTGAGCAAGCTGATTTAACGCAATGGGATTTTGGTTCATTACCAAAAGGTTATGAAAAGAAAGTTGCCAACATCACTATTAAGGCATTCCCTGCATTGGTTGATCATAAGAATAGTGTAGCTATTGAGCTTTTTGAGCAAGAACAACATGCCCAAGAAGCGATGCTGAAAGGGATCAGCCGACTAATTTTATTAAATATCCCTACACCATTGAAATATTTACAGGAAAAACTGCCGAATAAAGCCAAATTAGGTTTGTACTTTAATCCTTTTGGTTCAATCAATGAGCTATTACAAGATTGTATTCAAGGTGCTTGTTTGTCTTTGGTTCAACAATTTTCTCAGCACCAAAATGAAGGACTGCTTCCTAGGGAAGAAAAGCAATTTGCGCAGTGTTGTGATTATGTTAGGGCTGAAATAGCTGATTGTGTGTTAACAGCAGCCATTAAAGTTGAGCGTGTTTTAACGTTACGTCATGAAGTCACTAAACAAATGAAAGGAAGTGTGCCTTTAAATGTTATTCAATCTCATGGTGATATTAAACAACAATGCGAGCAGTTAGTGTTCAAAGGATTTGTAAGTTACTCAGGCTTGAGCAAACTTGATGATATTATTAGATATTTACAAGGTATGTTACGCCGTTTAGAAAAACTGCCAAGTGATCCTAACCAAGATAGATTAAAACTTATTGAGGTGTCTAAAGTTAATGATATGTACCAAGTTATTATGAGTAAGCAAAGAAAAGATAAACCAGTAGATAATGAGTTACTCGCTACACGATGGTTGATTGAAGAGCTTAGGATTTCATTGTTTGCACAAAATCTAGGTACCTCAGCGCCAATATCAGTTAAGCGTATTTTAAATTATTTAAAAGGTTTTTCTTAACTGACCGTATACTGAGATAAGGAGTTAAACTCTAGGTCACTAATGCAAGCTAATAAACAGCTGATTGGTCAGGTGATTAATTTGAGCATGTTCTTACTTGTTTATGACTGCTAGTTGACAGCTCAGTCATTGCTCAGTATAAATAATAGAGTTAAACATAATAGTCTGCTTGGGAGAGCTCATGAAAGGTTTTGATGATAAACGCGATTTTTACCGCATGATGTTAAATAGTGAGGTTGTTGTTACTGTAATAGATGATGAAGTAAATAGTCAACTATCGGCGACTTGTCGTGATTTAAGTGCGACAGGAATGGCGTTTGAAATTGAACATCCATTAGCAATATCGACCCATGTAAAAGTGAGAGTTGATTCTGCCAGCAGTCACATACAAGCGCTTGATATTCGTGGCCGGGTAGTTCGCATTGAAGAAGAGAGTAATAATTGTTATCTCATTGGTATAACCATTGAAGAAATAGATTAGCAAGATTTTTATTGATATAAAAAAGCCAGAGTAAACTCTGGCTTTTTAGTGTTTGGCATATGGTTATAGGATTTTATTTTCGGTCAGATTAACCCCTAAAAGTTATTAGCATAATTCAGTTTATACCCAAGCCACTTGAGGATGCGTGTTTCAGGACGCTTGAGTAATTCGTGATCAAGGCGCCTCATTTTATTAAGGGTTATTCCCTTAAAAAAGGAGGCAACGAAGAACACGGTTTGCTCAGACGTCCCCGCAGGGCTGGTTTAGAAACGCTTTATGCTACGTTATTTATTTATTTCGACAATAGAATAACTATTCTCTTCAATCAATGCCTTGCCTAAAGGCATTTCTAATTCCAGCTGAAACCTGCATATTCAGGTAGTTTGGGTATATCTACTCAACTTGGCAAACTAAACCTTTCAAATAATAACCTTCAGGGTAATTAGATGAAATAGGGTGATCAGCTGCTTGTTGTAATCGTTCAACAAAATAAACATTTCTTTTGGCATCTAAGGCGGCATCTGCAACCACTTTTTGAAATAAACTCGCTTCCATTAACCCTGAGCAAGAGAAGGTCATTAATAAGCCACCAGGATTCAATAACTGCATGGCCAGCATATTGATGTCCTTATACCCCCTACAAGCGCCTGTTAATTGAGCTTTTGATTCAACAAATTTAGGTGGATCCAAGATTATCATATCAAAGCGACGCTTTTCTTCACGGTATCTTCGCAATAATTTGAAGACGTCCTCTTTAACAAAAGACACATTCGCATCAGATAAACCGTTCAAGGCAAGATTACGTTCACCCATATCAAGAGCAGCTTGTGATACATCGACATTGATCACTTCTTTGGCATTGTTTGCTGCACAATGCACCGAAAATGTACTGGTATAAGAGAAGCAATTTAAAATTGTTTTGTTTTTAGCAAATTTACCCGCAGTCAATCTAGAGTCACGTTGATCTAGATAAAAACCTGTTTTATGACCCGTAGCGATATCAACATGGATTTTTATGCCATGTTCTTCAATGATACATTCAGTTGAATCTTGGGGCGCTGTTAACCAACCAGTGACAGGCTCTAAACCCTCTTTTTTACGTACATCAACATCTGAGCGCTCATAGATATGACAATCAGGGTAAAGTTCGGTTAAACAGTTCACAATGGTGTAGCGATGAAAGTCTGCGCCGGCGCTAAGCAACTGACAAACAATGAAGTTATCATATTTATCAATAGTTACGCCGGGTAGACCATCAGATTCACCAGCAATTAATCGATAACCAGTTAATTTTCCTTGGCTAATAAACCAATCACGTCTTGCTTGAGCATTTTTCAATTTATTAAAGAAAAATTCACGATCAATTTCTTGATGTTCGTCAAAGCTCCACACTCTAATTCTTATTTGAGATTCAGGTGAATAAGCGCCTTTAGCTAACCAATTACCTTTACTATCGAATACATCAACAGTATCCCCAAGCATTGGTTTACCTTTGACTTTGTTTATTGCTTTCGAAAAAATCCATGGGTGTTTACGTAATAAAGATTTTTCACGACCAACATTTAAAGAAATTCTTGCTGACATAGGTCTATACTTACTTTTAATGAATAAATAACCGTGTAATAAACAAGATTATTTATTCTATGGGAGAATTTGCGTCGATTTTAGTCAATGACAAGCTTAGGTGCAAACTTTACTGGTATAAATACCTATTTAAGAAGAGAAATACGTATGAATGTTAGCTATATTGCGCATATTTCAGGACGGGTTCAAGGGGTTTACTTTAGAGCCTCATCTCAGCAACAGGCCATTGAATATAGCTTAAGTGGCTATGCACGAAATTTAGCAGATGGTGATGTAGAGGTGCTCCTTTGTGGTGATGAGGAGAATATAGAAAAAATGCTACTTTGGTTGGCCCACGGGCCAGAACAAGCACAGGTAACCGAGATTCAACATGAGAAAGTACCTTGGCAAGAGCATCATTTTTTCTCTATAGGCTAAAGCTATTACGCAAGTTTTTGTTTTTTATATATAAAGACTAACGCGTTATGGCTTTACAAAGCTAAAGCGCTTTAGTGTTTTACCATCTCGTTCGATAATCTCATCGAACATGGCCAAAGGGCGTAGCCAAATATCTTCTTTATTATCTGCAGGGTGATATACCACCATATATTCTTCAGTTTCACTATGTCTAGCAATATGAAGTACTTGGTAGTAACTACCTTTGAAGTGTTGATAAGTGCCTATTTTTAACATGATTTTATCTTATTAGTTATTTGGAATGGGAGCCTAAAAGGGGTCTTTTAATACTTTATCAATAAACCACTTACCATCACGCTGGATAATTGCCAGACGTTTAACGTCCTTCATACGGTTGTTTTGGTAATAACCATCAAAATAGATGGTGATATTTGCATTGTCTTTAAATTGCTCACGTACTTTAACACCGGCACTATCTGGTTTTATTTCAACGTTGTCGTAGGACATATTAAATAAGTGACGAGCTACTGCTCCAGGCGAACGGTAATGAAGAATAAGACGTGCTAATTGAGGATTACAAACAGAGGCCGCTTTTTCAACGTTCTTTTCATTATAAAGGGCGTCAAAGAAGGCTATAGCAACTAGCTCTGGATTATCAACAGTGGTTATTTTCTTCGAATTATCTTCACCGCAAGCTGTTAATAAAGTGATAGAACATAATAACAGTGCTAAAAGACTGTTTTTTAAATAATGCATGCAAGTAAGTCAATAAAGGTGGGGTTCTTATTCAATAATAGCGTAATTACTTTGTTAAAGTGAAGCTAAATATTAGCGCTAATTTCTAAAAAAATAAAAGGCACCTAGGTGCCTTTTATAAAATAGATGTCAGCAATGATAGCACCTCGCATAAACAAGTGAATACTTTCTTATGCGGATTGGTATGATTACTGAACTAGTTCTAAATCACTAAAGGTTTCAGCAAAAAGTGCACTTGATAAGTAGCGCTCAGCTGAACTTGGTAATATCACTACGATATTTTTACCTTTGTTTTCAGGACGTTCTGCAAGACGTTTTGCTGCAATAACAGCTGCGCCAGATGAGATACCAGCAAGAATACCTTCTTCTTTCATCAAACGGTGTGCCATAGCAAAAGCATCTTCATTTGAAACCAGTTCAACAGCATCGACCATATCAAGATCTAAATTGCCAGGAATAAAACCAGCACCTATACCTTGAATCTTATGAGGACCCGGTGTTAACTCTTCACCTGCAAGTGCTTGAGTAATCACTGGAGAGTCTGTAGGTTCCACTGCTACTGTTGTAATTGCTTTACCTTTGGTTAACTTGAGATAGCGACTTGTACCGGTAAGAGTACCACCAGTTCCAACACCGGCAACAAAAATATCAACATTACCATCGGTATCATTCCAGATTTCTGGACCGGTAGTTTCTTCATGAATTTTTGGGTTGGCTGGGTTATCAAATTGCCCTAATAATACATATTTTTCTGGATCTGAATCTTTAAGCTCTTGCGCTTTAGCAATAGCACCGCCCATGCCTTTAGCACCATCGGTAAGTTCAACTTTGGCACCTAAAGCCGATAATAATTTACGACGCTCTAAGCTCATAGTGCTAGGCATAGTTAACGTAATGCCGTAACCTCGCGCAGCAGCAACAAATGCTAATGCAATACCCGTGTTACCACTTGTTGGTTCAACAATTTCTTTGCCAGGTGTTAATAAGCCTTTTTCTTCAGCATCCCAAACCATGCTAGCGCCGATACGACACTTAACGCTGAAGCTTGGATTTCTGGCTTCAATTTTGGCATAAACATTAGCGCCATTCTCAGCATCAATCACGCGGTTTAATTTAACTAATGGAGTATTACCTATAGCAGTGGTGTTGTCTTCGAAGATTTTAGACATAATTGGTTCCTGTGAACTAGTTACTTTAATAGCTTAATGGTAGCTAGTTGTTTTGAAAAAAGAAGTGATATTTTGTTATAACTTATATTGCTATATAGCAAAAAGGTATAAAAAGCTCATTTTATGATATTACACAAATGCGGCGTTAGTGCTAGATTCTTTTTGCTTTTAATTGTAATGAACCTTGCTGGTTAAACATTGATAATTCTTCCTTATGAATTTCAAAGCGTTTAACTTTGCTAAGCGATTGTAATAAAATAGCTTCTTGCTTCATTAGTGAGGGAGCACACATTTTTCGAGTGGTGGCTATTGGCGCAATTTTCAAGGTGTTGTTTTGTAAGCTATAGCGGGTTGAAATATTATTACACGATGCCGAACCCGATAATTTATTTTCTTCAGTAAAGACTAATTGAGCCTTACTGTTGGTAATAACAGGTTTACCTTGAATTGAACTAACAACCCAGATCCCTAGTAATTTCTCAGGAGCTGTAAGGGCTGAGGAGCTATTACACGCGCTTAGTATTGTTGATATAGCAACTAATAGTACTAGTCGTTTGATATATTTCATAGAAATTCCTATATTGCGCTATGATTTTTAAAATATCAAAACGCGTAGATTATTATATACCCGCTCCAGCTGAATCATGCATCTTCAAGTAGAACGGATATAGTGCCAGTGTCATTCAATTACATATAAAATTCAAGTGAGTAGTTATACCAAGTCCATTAAGTTTGTTCCCACTCAGAGCTGAGATGCTAAGAGTAATAAAAAATACATTTTATGAATCAAATGAAGTTGTTGGTCAATAAAAGTTGTTGGCGTATAATCTTATTTTTTGTTATCCCCGTTACCTATTAAGGAATAGACTTTGCCTTTCTCTCTAATCGATATTTTAGCTTTATCTGTTTTTATTGTCGCTTGGTATGGCTATACCGTCTTTGCACGAAGAAAAGCGAAGACAACCGATTGCATTGCACGCTCATTGCATCAACATCGAATCCATTGGATGTATGAGGTGATCTCCCGTGAAATAAGAGTCTCAGAAGCTGCTTTACTCGCTAATTTAGAGCGTAACATTGCTTTTTTTGCTTCAAGCACCTTGTTAATCCTTGCAGGTATTTTTACTTTGTTTGCTCAAGTGGAAACGCTAGAGGTAGTTATTTCTTCATTACCTTTTGCCGCAGATGTGAACCACTTAGCGATACAATTGAAACTCTGCTTATTAGCGTTTATTTTTGTACTCTCTTTTTTCCAATTTACCTGGTCAATGCGCCAATACGGATTCTTGAATGTAATGATAGGGGCGACGCCTTTTGATCTTTCCGGTACAAATGAAAATTTAACCGCCTATGCAAAACAAATGGCAATTGTGCAAGACCAAGCGGCGCACTCTTATAACTACGGATTAAGGTCTTATTACTTTGCATTAGCGGCGATGTGTTGGTTTTTCCATCCATTTTTATTGATATTTATGAGCTTGTGGGTCGTTTATACTTTATATACACGAGAGTTTAATTCTAAGGCTGTTAAAGCAATCACCACCGCTCAACGTTTGCTACATCAAGAACGCCAGATAAAAAATGAGCAAACACCGGGTGTCTAAAAAATATCAAGAATATTCCATTGAAGACTTTGATAAATTTGATTGCTTAAAATTGTCTAAGCGTTTTTATTTAGTATTATTATTTGTCTTACGTGGTTATCTAGTATGGCTTATGTCTGTCACTAATATGAAAGATAGAGTGGCAACTATGCAATGGATATATCCTGAAACAAACTTATTTTTTCTGAGTTTAGTCTCTGGAGTTATTGGTTTGTTGGTTGTTATTATGATCAGTTTACGTCGGCCAAATTCAGCAAACTGGGTAAAAGTGATTTGGCCTTATTGTCGAACAATGTTGGTGGTAGCGTTACTTTTTGATTTTAGTATTAATCTCATTGGTTTTTTCTACTGGCAACTAACTTCGATGCCATGGTTAATTTGCCAAGGACTGATTGTATTTGCCTTAATTGCGTTATGTTATACCAGTAAGCGTATGCAAATTAACTTAATTGAATTCCCCAAAACGTTACCCGAAAAATGATACTCAAATAATAATCGAATAAAAATTTAATCGTGACTAATTTTACAGAGAAGGCTCGTCAGTGAATAATATAACCGATACTCAACATTCAGAAAAAGATAAACGATTAATCATTCTAGATACAGAGACTACAGGTATCAATCCTAGAGAAGGGCATCGAATTGTAGAAATTGGTTGTGTTGAGATGATAAATCGTCAATTAACGGGACGAACCTATCACGCTTATATCAAGCCTCTTGATCAACGTGGTCAAGTATTTGTAATGGATCAAGAAGTTATTAATATTCATGGTTTAACCAATGAATTTCTTAATGATAAACCTATTTTTTCTCAAGTTGTTCATGAGTTTATCGATTTTATCCGTGGGGCAGAGTTGGTTATACATAACTCCAAGTTTGATGTTGGCTTTATGGACCATGAGTTTTCTTTGTTTAACTCTATGGGGAGAAGCCAAGATAAAGTCCCTATGACAGAAGATATCTGTACCATTACCGATACTTTGAAAGTATCAAAAGATGAATTGGGCTCTCCAAAAACTTTAGATTACTTAGCGCGATTTTACCGAGTAGACAAGTTAGTAGACCGTACATATCATGGGGCCTTGATAGATGCGCAACTATTGGCATATGTCTATATTGAAATGACGCGTAAGCAATCAAGTTTCAATTTGTCGACTGGTGAGGGCAGTAATGCAGATGCTAATGCAATTAGAAGAGTATCTTCTAATCGTAATAAATTAAAGGTTATTGCTGCTTCGGCCGATGAAATAGAAGCGCATACAGAGCGAGTAGCTGTAATCGGTAAAAAAGGAGGAGAGCCACTTTGGAAATAACTAAGCATCATTGTTTCAACTTACCATTAATTAAAGTATCAAAACTGAATGCTTTTATATTGACTTTTATAACAGCATTCAATGCTGGGGCATTCGTTAATAGTGATATAGAACATGAGCATGAAAACAATAAGTTTAATAAAACTACCGTTGAATATTATCAGAAAGATAATAGAACTAACCAAATACCATATTTTGATAACCGTTTTCGTCTTGATGCAGACTTAGACGAAATAACGTTAATTTTTTATCGTAAAAGTGGCAGTACACCTATTATTCTCATCAGGCCCGACGGTAGTAAAATAAGAGTTAATCAATTTGATCATGAAAAAGTCCAATGGTTTGATGACCGTACCTTTGACATGATTAAGATTAAAAAACCTATGCCAGGCCCTTGGCAAGCCGTAGGTGATATTTTACCTAATAGCCAGATATTAGTAGTCTCTGATGTGAAAATTGCTGTAGAACCATTACCTGATATTGCATTTTCAGGTGAGACGCTAAAAGTCGAAGGCAAACTTTTTAATGGCAAAGATGCGATAGAAAGTCCATATTTTAAAAATGTTGTCAAACTAGATGTTAATTTTTACAGCACCAATAATTCAATTCACGAAAACTTTGGTGCTGATGCTATTAAGGTGACTTCTTTTCGTGATGATGGTCATGGTTTAGATGAATATGCTAATGATAATACCTTCACCGGGGAGTTTATTCTAGATTTTGCCCCAGGAGAGTGGCAGCCCGTTTACTTGGTGAAATTGCCAATGACAACGCGTGAGCTAAGACAAACAGCTATTCTATTACACAAAACACCGGTAGAAATTAGTGTTGTTAAATCTGAAGATATCGAAAAGCCCCATCAGTTGCTCTTATCTATAGATCCTAGTTATGTAGACCCTGACAGTCTAGTGTTCCAAGGGAAATTTACTTTTCCAGACCGACAAACTGAACCTTTTTCTATTATGGAAGAAAGTGGGGAAAGTAGAACGACAGCTATTACTAATACAGAGCCTGGTATATATCGGGTAAATGTCAGTGTCTTTGGTAAAACTATTACAGGACGAGAATTTCGATTAGTCGTACCAGAATTCAGTTTTAATGTAGAAGAAAGTAACACTATGCTTAATCCTAACAGTGCAGTAAATGCTGATGGGACATATACAGCCATTGAAACTGCTGAAGAATTACTTATTAAAGCTGCAAGAGAGAAAGCAGAGGCTATGTTGGCTAAACAACAAGCGCAAGATGCAGAAGATCAGGAAACTATAATCATTATCGCTGCTGGTAATAGTGTTATTATCCTAATTGCCGTTGTTTTGTTTTTTACTTTACGACGTAAAAAAACAAAAAGTAAATAAAGTTAGAACTATATGCAAATAAATTGAGCAATATGATGAAAATAAGCTTGGATTTTCATCGTATTGCTCGTCAAATGGTCAAGCAGTGATTTTTATTAAAAAAGTGGTTGACTGCGCCGCGTCATAACCGTATTATCTCGCCGCATTCAACGACATGTTGTTGATGCAGACAAAAGATCGTGGAGTGGTAGTTCAGTTGGTTAGAATACCGGCCTGTCACGCCGGGGGTCGCGGGTTCGAGTCCCGTCCACTCCGCCAATTTTGTTAAAATCATCATAATTGATGCGAAGAGAGCTTCGT
>MAAB01032361.1_pt1 | contig 26019 bp, 20 predicted proteins | sample 1115991 | NCBI WGS metagenome assembly MAAB01 (sample SAMN04961124, study PRJNA320927) | seawater metagenome | isolation source: sample BD02T18 sea water enriched with oil for 18 days | place: USA:Gulf of Mexico | collected 2013-07-27
CCTGAACCGTCGGCGAGTGCTGGAGAGTTAGTGTTTGCATTCCAGCTACCTTTTAATTCCATTGCCGTCATAGTTAATTGCGCGGTGGGTAATTGGCCGCTGACATCTAAACTTGCTACGCCACTGTTTGCGGCTTTTTCGCTAGTAGGGATATGACCCACTGCGCGGTAAGTATTGTTATCACTAACATCACTTTCTAAAGTATCCAAGTCGACGGATTGGGTGAGCGTGGCGTAATCAAGTTTGGTTTTATCTTCTGCTGACATGGCTCCATCGGTGGTAGTCGTCGCGAGATTCACCTGGATTTCTTGGGCCGATAGATTCAATGTTTGTTGAGTTGGGTCATCAGCATTTAATGTAACATTGATGGAGTTATCTGTGCCGGATGCATCAACACCAAGTGTGGTTCTTGCTGCTGCAACATTGGCATCATCTAAAAACGTTGCGATAAACGTAGTAATTGTCGTGCTAGCGGGGAGTGCGAAGGTTTTTAAATCCGCATCCACCTCACTATCCATTAACGCTCCGGCCGTTGTCACGTTAGTGGTATCGGTAACATCGGCATTCGTTTCAATGGTGTCGAGTTTAGTGCCATCGGTTGCTACGTCGCGACCATCCATGGTGCCACTGACAACAACGTTACCTGTCACGTTAATGCCTGTGCCAAAATAGCCGGTTTTAGCAACACCTAACCCACCGTCTGTTTGAATGGAGCCAGTAATCGTAGAAGAGGAATCTGCAGTGTCGTCTACCACTATTTGTCCGGTGGAAGTGGCTCCAGAAAAAGTAGGACTCGCGGTCGTTCTTACATCTTGATTAATTCTGTGTTGTTAGATACTTCCGTATCAAAGTCTGAAATGGTGGATGCGGCTTGTGTACCCGTGTGATTCGCTCTTGCGCGATCGGTAGCATGGTAATGCAATGTGCTGTCACCGCCATCGGTTAAATCGGTAACATTGGTATCACTTAAATTATTCACCTCCGAACCTGATTGCCAAGTGCTACCGTTATAAATAACCCATTCGCCAGATTCAAACGTTAAACTGCCAGAACCTAAATCTTGAGAACCGGCGTTGGAAACTAAATACACATCACCGGTGTTTCCTGATCCATCGGTGAGTGCTGGAGAGTTAGTGTTTGCATTCCAGCTACCTTTTAATTCCATTGCCGCGGTGGTCAGTTCACCAGTAGGTAATTGACCACTGGCATCTAAACTAGCAACTCCACTGTTCGCCGATTTTTGGCTTAACGGTATATGGTCCACTGCGCGGTAGGTATTGTTATCGCCAACATCGCTTTCCAATGTGTCTAGGTCTACCGCTTGGGTCGCGGTCACATAATTCACTTTGGTTTTATCTTCTGCGGACATGGCTCCATCTGTTGTGGTGGTCGCTAAGTTTATTTGAATTTCTTGACCGGATAAGTTTAGTGTTTCCTGTGTGGCATCATCAGCATTTAAGGTAACGTCAGTAGAATTGTCGGTACCTGCCGCATCCACTCCTAGCGTACTTCTTACCGCTATCGAACTTGCATCATCCAATATTGTTGCACCAAAAGCAGTAATCGTAGTGCTTGAAGGTAACACTAAGGTTTTTATATCCGCATCGACGTCACTATCCATTAACGCACCGGCAGCTGTCACGTTAGTCGTATCGGTCACATCAGCGCTGGCTTCAATACCATCAAGCTTTGATTTATCCGTAGCGGCCATCACTCCATCTGTAGTCGTGGTAGCTAAGCTAATTGCTAACTCCTGGTCGGATAGGCTTAATGTTTCTTGAGTCGCATCGCTAGCGCTTAAGGTTACTGTTGAATGGCGCATCGCTGTGTTAGCTGTCACCGTGGTATTGTTTGCAACTTCTGAATCAAAATCAGAAATGGTAGATGCTGCTTGTGTGCCGGTATGGTTTGACCTGTCACGATCTTGGCTATGAAAATGTAAATTTGTATCCGCAGTATTTGTTAGCGACGCTGCATCCGTGTTACTGATATTATTGATCTGCGCACCATTTTCAATACTTGCTAACGTTGCTAGCTGAGCGGCACTTAACCCTTGCAGTATCAATTGACTTGAAATAGACGAAAAATTCCCACTGTGTTCATCGGCAGTTATATCCGTTTGTACCTTATATAATTTATCTGCATTTAAAATATACTCACCAGCAATGTAATCACGAGAATTATCGAAGTGATCAATATCTGCATCCTGCCCACTTAGTGGTTGTCCCGCCTCGGGCCATCCCTCATCACTCTTAGGGCCGAACAAAACTAAATCGGTGGTATGTAAATAAAAGTCTCCATCATCTCCCGCGCTTTGCTGAGGAGATGACTCCCCCGATAACAAGGAACGTCCATTAGGTCCAGTAGGGCCTTCCACTCCTTGTGGCCCAACTTTTCCCTGAGGTCCAGCTTTTCCTTGAGGTCCAACAATGCCTTGAACTCCTGAAGTGCCTGGAGCGCCCGGAGTACCTGAAGCGCCTTGCAACCCTGTTTCACCTTGAGGCCCTTGTAACCCGATGTCTCCTTGAGGGCCTTGTGGTCCCGCTTCGCCTTGATCACCTTGCGGTCCATCTTCGCCCTGAGGGCCTTTTAAACTAAACCCATCACCCCACCCAAAAGCACTTTTAGGCCCGAAGAAATAGGTGTCTTCGTCTAAACGCTGAATGTAATGATCACCTATAACCCCCTGCTCAAAATCAGGACTTTCTGGCCCTGAAAGGATCGTTGAAGCGGCCGCTAGACTGGTGTTCCCAAGCACCCGCTCCCATTCAAAATTTTCATTAAGGATTAGCCAATCGCCCTCCGTCAAAAATCTCGTATCATCACCATTTAGGCTCTGCTCACCAGCAATACCAACAATGAGAAAGTCCCCGACCGCTGAAAAGCTATTAAGCTCTGGAATGTTAAGTTCCGAGTCATATACACCGCGATAGCTCATACCGGACTGAGGGTCATTAAATGAAAAATTTCCGTTTAGACCAATCGATACCGTTTTACCGATCGCCACATTGGAATACCCTGAAAGCTTTTGAGGAGTGACTGAATCATCGAACAACGTTATCTGTACTGGATAAACCAATTCTTCCGCGTGGGCGGACGATATAATCAAATCGAATAATCCACCAACAATTAATGCGGTTCCTTGTTTTGCCTGTAAAAATATTTGGGAACTATTCTGTCTAACAATGTTAAATAAATATTCTATCGAACCATCTTTTATTTTAACCGAATCAATGTCTTCACTAAAACCTTCGCCTAAAACAACTAAATTGTTACCCTCTATTCGTATGCCGGTAATCGTAATATTTTCTAAGCTAGTATGTTGACCCTGCTGCTCCCCAAGTTCTTGGTTATAATATTTTGTGTCACTTTCAGGCTTGCAGCCATAGAGAAAAAACAGCGAGATAATAACTAAAAATTTTAAAACACCACCCAGCATCCAAACTCCACTTACTTTAACAGCAACAGACTGATCAAATAATAGCCTAAAGCAAAGGGTTTTGACAGTAATTAGTGGGGCTCAAATATAACGGTTAATTCCTCAATTGCATTACGTTATATCAATACGAGCGCTCATTTGAACACTCTCCCATATGCAAAGTCATCCTTGAAAGTTCTATCTTTTTTAAAATTATCTAAAAATTAATTACTTAGCTAATCACCAATTAACTATTGGTCTAACCAAGCCTACATCAAAATTGCGTTCGATAACCTATCTCAAGTACAACCGCCTCTACAGTTGCACTAACGTCCAACCCCGCTGACGGATTATAAATAATGTTATCTATACGATCATTGTTGCCATTTTCTGAGGATCCAGCGGGGATATCTATCTCACTTTTAAAATAAGCAATGGATATATCAAGAACACTATCACGATCAAGTTTATGGCTTGATCCCACACCGTAAAAATCAAAGTCCCCTACCGGCACTAGAAAATCCATGGTATTTTTAGGTATACCTGTTTTACGAGGTTCATACCCGATTCGTAGCGCGGTCCTATCTGTTAGTTGATACTCGATTCCATACGCGAAATTTGACGTGTTCTCATAATTTCGAGGCAACGTAATTGACGTAGCGCTAATATTATCGATCCCCACCACATCGCCCGCTAAGGCAAGTACAGGGTGCGGCTCGTCAATCTCAACCTTGAGCTTGTCCCACGTTCCGGATTCAGTCCACTTCCAGTCAACATTTAGCTTTAAGCTGGGGGTTATTTGTAGGCTTATCCCAAGAGCGGCATGGGCTGGTAATGTAAAATCTAACGTTCCTTTTCGCTCTATCCTAGCGTCATCTTTAGAGAGTTCAAGAGCGTTTACTAGTGTATTTAACGCAGGGTTGGAATCAGCCAGACCTTGAGTAAAACCCAGTAAATTATCATGTAGCACTATAAGAACATCACCTTCTAGAGTATCCACCGCTTCACTTTGATAAACACCACCAAAAGTGAGCCACGGGGTGACCTCCCACAAGAACCCCAGATTAAATGTAGTGGAAACTTTCTTTTCCAAATCCACTTCTACGCTGAGCAAAGTTTCAAACGGGCTAAGTTCTCCACCGCACAAGTCAATAGGAACGCCTTGAAATACAAGGCCATTGCCTTCGCCGTCGCATGTTGCATCAGCAATATTTTTCACAATACCGATGGCTGCGTTGGGGGCCCTAAAATCAATCGTGGCAGCTGCACCAAAATAGGAAAACCCGAGTCCAGCCCCTAGAGCAAGGGTTGAAGTAACTTGATAACTCACTGTCGGCGAGAAGAACGTGATTCTTGATAACCCAACTTCCTTACCATAGTAACGCCCTGGGTCATTATCATCTCTAATATATCCACCGATCAACGGCGCATAAACAGCAGTAGCAAATACCATCTTGCTATCAGATGGAGCAAAAGACATCCCCCCTACCATCCCAACAGGGACGGGGATTTCTGTGATGCCACCGATAGGGGAATAGAACGCCACCGCATCAATTTCACTTGTTGTATTAGCGATCGGGTCTGTCTCATCAAACTCTTCTAATAACGCGTCATAACTGTCATTACTAGTAAACTTTCCCGTGAGGCTAGCATCAGCTGCGAGAAAATTTAATTGTACTTGGCGCCCCTTTAATCGGGATAGACCTGCTGGATTAAAATGTATTGAATCAATACCAGGCGGATCCGCGGTTACGGCGTGTCCCAACGCTACCGCCTTAGCATTCCCTATCGTAAGATTTTGCACCAATTGCCCGTACGAATTCGAAGTCGATAAAAACATTCCGAAACATAAGACAACGATCAGATACGCTTTCACTTTATCTTGATACATTATTATTCCGTTATTCCATTATTTATTTTTATTTTACCGCCAGCTAATCCAATTAGCCGACCAGAAAGAAAGATGGGGTGAATTACATTATTTATACCATCAATAGCGATTTATTCTATTACGTATTGTAAAGCAATGATCTTGTCAGCCTTCGCCATCTGTAAAGGCTCAAATTTTCGACCAGGCAGGGTTACTCCCTGAAGTTTGATTAATCACCTATATGATCCCGCAGCATTGGAGACAGCGATCGTATCGTTTATTGGATTCTCAGCACCTAATTCAATTCCGGAAGGACGGTAAAAATATTTTTCATAAGACGCATCCACCCCCCCTAAAAAAGGATTATCAATTTCAAATATTCTTCTCTTTTTCAGATTGACGAAATCAATACTAGGTTGATAGTATTTTTCCCATAACTTTTGGAGAGAACCATCTTCGTAAGAAATTATCAGTCCTTCTTCTATTCTCTTTATGGCTGTTACGTTTGACTTCGCGGTGAAGAAAAACCGAGGTGATGGGTAGTAGAGTACAATGGTATCATCATATATAAGACCTTGGACTTTATTGTGATACTCATATTCTCTAAGTATTTCATTTGCTCCTCTTGGGAAAAGATCAATTCTGTTTCGCGCCACCATTTTAAATAGGCCATCATAATCAGTGCCTGTTATCACCTTAAAACCGTTATGTATTAGAATGCCAGTGTCCAACCACCCAATCCCTTGAACGATTGTGAATTCCTTCAGTTCGTCGAGCGTACTGACACCTCTCAGTCTTTCTCTGGCCTCAGGTGAGACAAAAAACACACGGTAACCAACAACCCCTCTATCGATCGGAAACGAAACATAACCCATCCCATCTATTAAGTCTTTAGAAACGGAATCTCCAACAAAATAATTTTCTTTGTTACCAAACTTGGCATCCATTCGTGAGCGAACTGAATTCATCTGACCACTTGCGACAAGTTTGTATGGTCCATACTTCGCTATTGTTGCTTCAAGTGCCAGTTCTAATAAATATTTAGTATATTCTCGGCGAGTACCGGATGGACTTTCCTTACTCTGATAAGTAAAAACCGTTTCAGCAAACGTGTTATTAACCCAGAACAAACAAAATAGAGCCAAAGATAATTGTCCAATTTTTTTCAAAGCGCCCTTCCCCCCCCAAAAAAAAATATAAACATTCTAGCTAGACATCTCTCTTCTGACGCTTAGGCACATGCCTATCAGTGAGCCCCTTATCTAACAAGTCCTCTAAAGCGACAATAACTTGCTCCTTAATGCTGGCTATGATCTTAGGATTATCAATAGCTTCGGGGCCGTGTTCCATTTCAATGGCATCGCCGACCAGGTAGCGTAACTTAACCTTGTGTGGAAAAGGCCCTCGTCCGATATAGAGAGGTGTGGTGTACTTATCAGAGCCCATGTACCTCTGACTAAGTTTCATAAAGATATTTTTTCGCATTTGCTCACCAGTACGAAGCTGAGAAAATATCTCATCGATACCGACGCAGGCAACCGGAATAATCGGTGCGCCCGTTTCCAAGCAGACTTTTACAAAACCATCAGCCTTTCCCCAAAACTGCCTTAACTGATACTTTTCATCGGGCGTTTTAACCGCTTCACGAATACCGCCGGGGTAAACCGATAAAAGGTGGCCACCATTAAGCATATCTATCGCCTGTTGACGATCGCCCTCTATCACACCCATTTGTGCCACTCCGACTCGGCCCACTGGAATTTTAAATAAGACGCGATCCGCTAGACCTCGTACTACGCGCTTATTTTTTTCGTATACATGTTTAATCAAAAAAACTGCATCCATCCCACCAGGGCCATGATTACCCACAATCAACCCTTTACCTTCTAAGGGGATCTTTTCAATATTTTCAAATGACACATCAAAGTAGTTAGCCATAAAATCAAGACGTTTAAGGCTTTTTTCAAATGCGTTGATATCCAGTCGAGTGACAAAACCATGTTTTTTTCCATATAAAAATGGAAAATATTGTTCTAGAGACATACGACAATATCCTTGGATTACGTTATTTTTCTCACCGGCGAACAACAGCCTCTTCTCACGAGGTGTTCGATTAAGAGCGCATCATATCGTACGAATTAGACATTTCCAGTAATAACGTAGCCGGACTTGCTTTAAGCTTTACAGTTTATAACAAGTGTAAATTCCCTCACCAAATTAGAGCTTTGAGACATCGGTGGTAAGTATAATGAATTCGCAAATACAAAATGCGCCAAAACAATAGCAATTATGGACATACCAGCCCTTCTTCTGTTCAATAACCTTCATAATCATAATCACAATCAAATACCAGCATCATCCACTGCCTTTAACCCGCCGTCCACAAAGTTAAATACGAGATGTCTAAATTTGGAGCTGTCTATTTCACTGCCATTTTGTGCCCAGGTCTTTACCATATGGTAGCCTGAACCAGAGTATTGAGAAATAATGATATCCAGATAATCCTGGTCGACATCTGTATGGTTTTCTTCTCTCAATAACCTCCCTACGACTCTTCTAACAAATCTGCGCATATGAGAAAACACGACCTTTTCATTAGAACAACTCAGAAGCTCATTAATAAGATCCTTCTGAGGGAGAATTAAACTTTCTATTTGGGTGGATACTAACGCAACATTATCGCGAATCCCCTCCAAATTCGACTCGATAATCTGATAGGCGGCATCCAGGGTGTTATCTATCAGGTCCAGTAAAACGTCATCCTTAGAGAGGTAATAACGATAGAAATTTTGTCTGCTCGTCCCCACCCGAGCGGCCAACGTTTTAACCGTAATTTTGCTATAGGACATTTCAAGCATGCACTGAAAAAGCGCAGCCTTGATCTTTTCTTTCATTTCAGCATTATCAGACAACGTACTCATAAAGCCTCCGTTTGGTCATCATGACGAGAACATGAGTACGAGTTGTCCCCACCCCGCTAAAAAACCCAGAGAACCACCTACCACATAAAGCAGCCACTCATCTTCCTCAAAAATTGGGCGGACAAAGCCATCTAATTCGCTTGGTGTGAATTCCTTCATTCGTGATTCAATAATTTCGCTTAGGTTTATCTCTTGTTCTGTATACGCAATACCGGCTTGAACCGATAGAGGAAGATTCTCGCTGCTCAGGTTTTCATAGAAACTAGACTTGAACTTTATGTAGTTTTCTGCACCCATCGAGTACAGTACAAGGTGCTTGCTCCCGCCAAGAGATCGATCTATCGCATCATTAATATAGAATTTTAATAACTTATTTAGCGGACTTGAAGACTCTGATCGTAGAATATAGTTTGCAAAGGTCTCAGCGTTTAGAACCGATTCCGTCAACGTTTCCGAATAATCTTTGGCAACTTGATCCTTCCTTTTTATAAACACTCCCTGAAGGACAAATGGACCTATCTTTATCGGGTCTAGCGGCCAAAACATCAACTTTATTGCAATCCAATTAGTGATGTAACCCACAACAAAACCGCCAACCGGCAACACATACCATGTACCTGGATACTTAAAGAAGACAATCATTTGGATAATGCCAAAGATAAACCCTAAAACAAGGCCCGATTTGACAAGAAACCCCAGCTCCGTATCGATTGTCTTTTTGATCAAACGTACTAAGAGCCCTTTATCTTCGTCAAACCTATTTATCACCATCTGTTTGATATCTAATAACGATTGATGATTTTCTTTTATATCATCCATCAGTCTTCGTACAGTATCTGGGAGTTCATTTTCAATTTTCCTATAAAGCCGTTTTTTTAGAAAACTCGGAACCTTTTCCCAATAAACCTTTGTTGCACGAGACTCCGCATCAGCCATAACCTGCTCGATTAGCTGCTGAAGATTGGGTTGGATTAGTTTATTTACACCATCAATATCGATTTTTTCCAACACGTCTTGCACGTCGATGATCTTCTCAACTTGATCCATCTGTAAAGCCGCAAACTTTTTTGCCCTGGCTGGGATAATCCCTTGCCAACCCATTACCGGCTTCAGGCCAACGAATTCAGTTGGCTTGAACATCATTTGTATCCCAATAAAATTGGTTGCTAGGCCAATAAGCCCACTAAACACCGGTATGAGTAAGTAGTATAGGCCATTAGGCTGCGCTAAGATTTCTTGAATTATTTCCATTATTTACACTGTCCACTTTATATTTACGCTATCCAGTCCATAAACGGCATAGGCAGCAACGGTCCATTCAAAAAAATCACCTATTTTGGTTCCGTATAACGGTTTTTTAGCAAACGCGCTACATGCGTGGCGCTGCATTTCAACTAGGTCAGAAAAATGGGTAGCTGCCACCTTATTTTTATCGAGAGCGATATTTCCAAATGAACTCATGAAAATCCCTAGGTTTGATATGCGTCAAAGGGTAATTGAAACACAGATAGGTGTGTCCCTTCGATATCGTATCAAGCAAATTCCTATTCAAATCGAACCGAGTGGTTCATGATCACCTTCAAAGGTCGACACTCTCCTCAATCGATCATCCTTCAGTGTGTCCGTTGCGGAATGAACTTACGTGTTTTTAGGTATTCGTCGGTTTCTTTTCTATGGTTACGTAATTTACTGTTTATAAAGGATTAATTGTTCATCTATCGCTGAGTGATTCATTCAATTGATATAAATATTAAGAATCACTCACTGTCATTCCAATTATTAAGAAGATCTGCTTCCCAGCACACCGCACACTCTGGGCTCAAATAAAAAGAAGCCGTAGGGTGTAAGGTGATAGAGATGGAGACAATAGCAACCAGTTTGTTGATTGCGATACCGGGGTTTGTGATCCTAATGGGATTAGAATTTCTGATAGTAAAGTATAAAGGAGGGCGATCTTACGACAATATCCCCGACGTTATTAGCAGCCTTAGTTCCGGAATGGCCAATATAATGAAAGGCTCGTTGGGCTTGGTATTAGTACTTGTTCCCTATGAATGGATGGTAGAAAACATTGCTATATTTTCTATTGACCCTAACTCTATGGCGACCTGGATTATTGCCCTCTTGTGTTTAGATTTTTCCGCTTATTGGTATCACCGCTGGACCCATAAATACAATTTTCTTTGGCAGCTTCATCTCATTCACCATGCCGGTGAACAGTTTAATGTATCAACGGCATTGCGACAGCCGGTGAATAACGTCATCAATATTGTCACTATTGGTTGGTTCCCTGCCGCAATTGCCGGTATTCCTCCAGAGATGATGGTGACTATTGGATTGGTTCATTTATATTATCAGTACTGGTATCACACTGAACTTGTAGGCGACCTTGGTTTTCTTGAAAAAATCATTATGACCCCGCGTCTTCATGCAGTGCACCACGCCATGAACCGTGAATACGTCGATAAAAATTTTAGCGCTTGGTTTTGTATATGGGATCGATTGTTCGGAACGTATCAACAACCCTTAGAGAGCGCCCCGGTTGTTTACGGCATTACAATTCCTGCGAAAACATGGAATCCGGTAAAGATCGATTTTATGCACTGGGGGGCGATTGCAAAAGATATGGTGGCTACGAAAAGCTGGAAAGATAAGTTGCGTCTTATTTACAAGCCAACGAATTGGCGGCCTGCTGATGTCAGAAAAAGTCATAAAGTTTCTCGTGTGCGAGACGTGTATAGCTATGAACCCTATGCGCCAAAAATATCGACAGGTTTATTAATCTGGAGCCATATTGAAATTATGCTAACTGGGGCGATGATTATGTTGTTCTTTTATCTCTTTCCAACCTATAGCGTTGCAGAAATATATGGTTTTAGCCTCTTTACCATCTTTAGTGTGATGACATACACAACGCTAATGGAAGGAAAATATGCATTTGGTTGGCTTGCAACACGGCTGAGCTTAGCGGCCGGTATTCTGTGGTTCTATGGTGGAAATTGGTTTGGGTTTAACGCGTACGTACCTTTTATTGGTGTTGCCTTGCTGTCCTACTATGCATTTTCCATTGTCGCCAGTTGGATCGCTATATCAGGGGGGTATGATGACGAGATATCACTTACTACGAAACAAGCCACGGGATAACGTTATATAACGCTCCCTAGTATCTTATCCGCAATATAACTGGACAACGCATATACGGTGATCTGTGGATTCACAATCACCGAGGTGGGGAACACACTTGCGTCTGCAACATACAAACCCTGAATATCATGACTTTGCCCGTGAGCATCAACTACGGACTTTTCCTTATCAGGCCCCATACGCATTGTGCCTTGGGGATGGTAAGACACCATACGAAAGGTATGAGGGCCATTTTCAAGAAGGTCTATCTGCTGATCTAACTCTTCCAACGAACGCACCTCCGTTTTTTTAACGGTGGGCAATAATACTCTTTTGGCACCCGCGGCGAAAAAGACCTTTGCGGCCTCCTGTATCACCCGTTTCAACGTGGGAAAGTCATCGCTAGAAATATCATAATCGATAACTTTTTTATCACCATCATAGTAAATATGTCCGACATTGTGATCGTGAAATAATGTCACCATGGAGCAAATATTCTTCGCTTTAGACATAAAGGACACGTACTCCTTTCCGGTGCCCGGCTCTCCTCCCAAAGCGATTTCTACCGGACCAGAACCGCCGCCTTCCAGAATAAAACCGCCATTATCTGGGTGTTCAAACTCGTCAACATAACTACCCAGGGCCGCTCCTCTCCAGGAATACACCTCTTCGTCAAATTCAGCCATCATTAGCGTAGATGGATGGCAGGCAAAGTTTTTTCCCACTTGACCACTGGAATTGCCAAGTTTACTGCGTAAAAAAAGTAACGGGCTTTGAATAGCGCCGGCAGAAGACACCACGGTACTTGCATGAACAATCACATCAGCAATTTTTTCTCCCGTTGCCGGGTCACGAGTTTCTGCAGTCACCCCCGTCGCTTTACCATCCCGGTGATCAACTGTCATCGCTCGGGTATCAGCAAACAATTTCGCCCCGTGACTAATGGCCCACGGTAAATACGTGATTAAGCTCGACTGTTTGCGATCAGACGCACACCCTGACAAACAATGCCCCGTTAATCCGCAATTTTTGGTATTGCGTTTTAGCGGTTTATGGGAGTAACCCAGCGCCTTAGCGCCACGGTTAAGAATTTGACTGTGTTTAGCGATTTCATGGGATTGGTTTTCATGAACCGATAGATTCTTTTCAACTTTTTTAAAGTACGGCTCCAGTGTTTCTTTGGTTAACTCAGTCAGACCGTACTGGGTATTCCATTTTTCTAAAATAACGTCCGGCGTTCTAAACGTTACCGCGCCATTGACCACGGTTGAGCCACCCACACAGCGCCCCTGTAAAATGGCCATATCCCCCGTGCTATTCATCTGCGCTCCCTGATCCTCGTACAACCGCTCCAACATATCGGGGAGTTTTTCAGTGAAATCCTTTGACGGCACATAAGGCCCGGCCTCAAGAATAATGACGCTTTTGCCTGCAGCCGCCATTTCATAGGCAATGACTGCGCCACCGGCGCCGGACCCAATAACAACCACATCAGCGGTTAATTCAATGGTAGATTCTTTTATATCGGAGGCTTGGGTTACTGCTAGCCCGTGCTCACTGGCCAATTTAACTGTTGTCATGGTGATAGTTACTCATTGTGTTTTTTATATTCGTTCTTATGCAGCAGGGAGTGGTGCGTTACCTAAGGAAGGTAAATTCCATTGTTTTGACACAGGCCCGTCAAATTCAATAGGGCCCCAGGTTTTTTCGTCCCGCCAGTAACCAATATAAATAAACTTTTTCATCGCCGTCACCACGGCCCGTTGAATAAATAAACTCGAGCTTTGACACGCTTCTATATGAATCCGTGCATCCTCATTATCTAATTGAGAAAACAGCGACAGCTGCGTGGAAAAAATGGAACTGTATTCAAACAAATCAAACAAGACCAAGACATCTTCTCGGGTAGAGGTGTGCATCACCCCCAACATAGCATCGATATTAGCAATCACGGGAACCGTATCAGGGGGGGTTAGAATAGAACCTTCAACTGGCAATAAAACAGAGATCAATTTTTCAAACATCGGAATATGTTTGGCTGACAAAATCTGAATTCCGTCAGGTAATGTCCCCACAGGAGATGAACATCCACCCAATGATAACCCAGTGGATATTCCTGCCCCCAATAGTAAACCTGCCTTAAGAAAAGACCGACGATTCAATGCTTGAACCGCCGGCTCTGCACTAACGATCACTGCAGACGAACACTGTGTTGTTACCCTCTGTGCCATAGTCATTGTACTCTCCCCTTCCTGAGTATGAATCACATGCAAGTTTTCAGCCTACGCAAAATTAACGCCACTACACATGACCAAATAGTACAAAACACCTAAACACCTGTCACTTGCCGTCAACGCTACCTCAAACCTGGGTACAACGTACTATAAAGGGATACATCTTTACTATCACGGCATGAGCAACTGCTCTCAAAGAATGTGTTTATGCCTTGCAGGATAACTCCTAGCTTAGCGGTATTGAGGTATCACAAGCATCATCAACGGCCTTAAACCAACCATCCACAAAGTTAAATACGAGATGTCTAAATTTGGAGCTGTCTATTTCACTGTCATTTTGTGCCCAGGTCTTTACCATATGGTAGCCCGAACCAGCATATTGAGAAATAATGATATCCAGATAATCCTGATCAATATCTTTATGGTTTTTTTCTCTCAATAGCCTGCCAACGACTCTTCGAACAAAACTACGCCCATGAGAAAATACGACCTTTTCATTGGAACAACTCAGAATCTCATTCATAAGGTCCTTCTGAGGGAGAGCTAAACTTTCAATTTGTCTGGATACTAACGCAACATTATCGCGAATCCCCTCCAAATTCGATTCGATAATCTGATAGGCTGCGTCCAAAGTGTTATCTATCAGATCCAGTAAAACTTCATCCTTAGAGAGGTAATAACGATAGAAATTTTGTCTGCTCATTCCCAATCGCCCAACCAGTTTTTTAACCGTGATTTTGTTATAGGGCATCTCAAGCATGCACTGAAAAAGCGCAGACTTGATCTTTTCTTTCACTTCAGAATTATCAGACAACGTGCTCATAAAGCCTCCGCTTAGTTACCGAACTACTTTCGAGTCGGTGCTATCTTATCAAATCTCAATGGCAACCCGTCAGTGGGAAATGTTAGGGGAATATTGTTGTACTTGTACTTTTTCATCTTCCGGTTCTTGGTAACCTTATAATTCTTTAATAGATGAAACAAAAATATCTTTACTTGTACATCCGCAAAATGAAGACCCAAGCATTTATGTGCACCACCACCGAAAGGAATATATTGAAAGGAATGTTGCTTTTCTTCAGCTCGCTCTGGAGAGAATCGATACGGATCAAACTTATAGGGATTAGTCCAGTATTCAGGCATATAGTGGGTAAACACAGACGAAACCGTTACGATGGTATTTGCCGGTATAAGGTGTCCATTGAACTCGAAATCTTTCAAGGCATAGCGAGGAATAACGCTTAAAGCAGGATACATTCGCAGTGCCTCTTTAAACGTCCAGCCAGTTTTCTGCAGCGCGTTGATATCATCAAATTCAATACCCTCCTTGTTCAGGCTGGACATTTCTTCCCGAAGTTCTTCCTGCCACTCAAGATTTGAAGCAAGTGCATAAAGAATAGCGCTTAGGGAACTTGTCGTTGTGTCATGGGCAGCGAACAGGACGAAAATTATATGGTCTCGTATTTTTTCAGCCTTGATCAGCTTGCCTTCATCATCACGCATGTGACATAGCTGCGAGAACATATCATCACCCGCTACCTTTCTGCGCTCAGGAATAGTATCCATAATGTATTTACATAGCGTTTTACTGGCTCTAATCCCTTTCGCATAGGGCGAAAACCATATTTCCTTTCGGCGTATTGGATCCCCACAACCGGCGACGATATCGACAAAAGCCTGGTTTATAGTGTCTGCTTGAGGGCCCATTTCAAGTCCGAGAAACACCTTGGCGCCGACATTTAGCAATAATTGCTTCACATGGTCCATGGCTTTAATCGTACGGCCGGTAGGCCATTGCTCAATCCCAGCCTTCAGTGCGGGGCTCATTATTTGTATGTGGCTTTCGATAGCCGGGCGTTTAAATGCCTGCTGTAGGACCTTACGCTCCTTTTTATGACCAGCAAAATCTCGTTCCATCAGGGCGTTGTCAAAAAGGTTTTCGAACGTATTATCCCACGCAAGGAAATTGGAGAAAATCTTACCTTCGTTTTTAAACACCAACTTGTTGGCTTCTGGGCCTAGCAACATTACCATATCGAGTATGGGCGTTTTTGCCCGAAACACCGGTCCGTTTTTAGCGTATTTTCGATCTATCCACGCATGAGAGTCCGTTAGAAACCAATAGGTGTGACCAATAAAAGGCAACCCTGACCCACCCGGAATGTGATCCAACTTACCTAACTTGGTTCGCTTTTGAAATTCACGTATTTTTGGTAAATCAAAGGTGGAAAGCGACTCAACAATATCGGTATTGTTTGTGTCGCGAAGTCCTGTCACTGCTCTCATATAACGTTCTCCTAGGCGGATTGATTGATTAATTATCTGTCGCCAGCTATTGACTGTACAGATTAGAATGGGGCAAAAAGGGGGGAATTGCGGACATTGAGTCATTGATAGCGATATGCAAAAAATAGATATCCCGGGCTTAATCTTGCCCCATGTAGAAAGGTTTGTGCCGGATCGTAAAGGTGACAACCAAGCACTGTTTTCTGCGGCAGGTATTAATAAAAAATCGTTTAATGCACAGCAAGATACCCTGTCGGAAGACCCACTTTTGGCCTTGAAATAGGGAAGCGTTTCAGTTTGGGTAGCTTAGGTTTAATAAGATCCAGAAAACTGTTCATAAAATCTGCCTGGGCTTATGATTAAAACGCGATCCTCGTGCTATGTAAATTCTCACGCTGTGCCCTTAGTGCTACTATAATTGTCTGAATTACTATCAAACTTAAGGTCAATGCCCATGTTACTGTACGCATAATCCACACACATTTTTTTCACCCTATTTTTACCGTCAGGCAACACCTCCATTGCTTTTAATTTGGCAAACTTAGCGACTACTGGAGTAATCAAGTATGCCGCAGATGCGTAATTTAGCAGAGATGCAGTAACACCAAGTTGCGCCGCTTTTCGCTTGCCCATGACTTTCGTGAGAATAAGCTCACCCAATTTACGATCGGTTTTGTCCCACAATTTATCCTTAATACTGATGTTCGGGTTCATTTTTGCATTTAGAGCTGTTGCGGTTAATTCAGATGCCCAGGCTTCGTACTTATAATTCAACGTTGATGCAATCATTACCATGACACCCTTCACCTCTTCGACGCTGTTACTGGGCATACGTGTATCGACGCCCGTTAAATACATAAGGTAACGCAACGCAGAAATATTCATCGGTTTCCCGCTCACATTCTCCATTACCGCTAAACCACTAGCAATAAGACCCCATGCAGCGTACATATCGACCTGGGGTAGAGGCACTCCGTAAGTCGAGACATCCCATGTTTTGGGGTTTTTCAGTAAATTAACCCGTACCAGGGAGTGCATAACCCGGACTCTCACCAATAACTTTAATGCTACGCCCTGCCGACGTAATCCTCCGGGGATCGCAAGGTAATTAATAACACTGACGGTTTCTTTAATTCTACCGGGAGCCGTTTCAGGTTTGTGTAAGGCGCCCGTTTTCACCATCGGCAAACCTTGATACGAATTACCAAAAGTCAAAACAAAACCCGCGCGCCATCCAGTTTGTCCCAAAGCGTAAATCATTGGGCCAATCAGCTCCGCAGTTTTATCCACAGCGTCCCAATCGACCCAGTCTGGTACATGATCTACCTGCGCCATCAACGCAATAAGTTCTGCTGGAGCATTTTCAACAGCGTCAATTCCTTTGTCCAGGGCCGTATTGAGCATTTGCATTGCGACGCTATGTTTAAGGTCTCGGAACCTTAAGGCGAACGCATCTGCTACAGGATCACCTGCCACCGACCATTGACGAAATTGTTCCTGCAGGTCGCCATCGGACATCATCTGCTTATCACTGTCAGTAGCCTTTGACCAGAGAGAGCCATTTTCGTCCGATTTTTTTCTGTATCGGCCAGGTGCCTGAGTAAGGTCAATGTCTTTATACACATCAGGGCAAATATCCATATGCTCCTGTCTAATTGTCTCAGTCTTTAATGGGATATCTAGCATCAGTAATTTCCTTTAATTTCTTTCCATTGTTTAAGAAACGATAAGTGGGAATAAAACAAAATCAAGAACAAGCATCATCCACTGCGTTAAACCAGTTTTCTACAAAATTAACGACAAGGCTTCTGAGTTTAGTTCTGTCTAACTCCCTGTCGTTTTGTGCCCAGGTTTTCAACATATGGTAGCCCGAGCCTGTATACTGAGAAATAATGATCTCCAGATAATCCTGGTCGATACATTTATGATTGCTTTCTCTTAACAACCTCCCTACGACTCTACGAACAAAGCTTCGTAAATGAGAAAACACGACCTTTTCATTGGAACAACTTAGAAGCTCATTAACAAGATCCTTCTGTGGGAGGACTAATTCTTCTATTCGGATGGATATTAGTTCAATGTTTTCCCGAACCCCCTCTAAGTTCACCTCAATAATCTGATAAGCTGAATCCAGGGTGTTATCGATTAAATCCAGTAAAACTTCGTCCTTCGAGAGGTAATATCGATAAAAATTTTGTCGACTCATCCCCAATCGATCGACCAGGTTTTTAACCGTTATTTTGCTATAGGACATTTCAAGCATGCTCTGAAAAAGCTCAGTTTTTATTTTTTCTTTTACTTCATAATTAACAGACAGCGTATTCATAAAATCTCCGTTCAGTCAGTCGCCGAGCAACATTAAAATCAATGGAATTACATATTTTTATCGATGAATTCTATCAAACCTCAATGGCAACCCGTCAGTGGGAAACGTTAGGGGAACATTGTTGTACTTGTACTTTTTCATCTTCGAATTCTTGGTAACCTTATAATTCTTTAATAGATGAAACAAAAATATCTTTACTTGTACATCAGCAAAATGAAGACCCAAGCATTTATGTGCACCACCACCGAAAGGAATATATTGAAAGAAATGTTGCTTATCTTCAGCTCGCTCTGGAGAGAATCGATACGGATCAAACGTATGGGGATTAGTCCAGTATTCGGACATATAGTGGGTAAACACAGTCGAAACCGTTACCATGGTATTTGCCGGTATAAGGTGCCCATTGAACTCAAAATCTTTCAAGGCATAGCGAGGAATAACGCTTAAAGCGGGATACATTCGCAGAGCCTCTTTAAACGTCCAGCCGGTTTTCTGCAGCGCGTCGATATCATCAAATTCAATGCCATTCTTGTTCAAGCTGGACATTTCTTCCCGAAGTTCTTCCTGCCACTCAAGATTTGAGGCCAGTGCATAAAGAATAGCGCTTAGGGCACTTGTCGTTGTGTCATGGGCGGCGAACAGAACGAAAATCATATGGTCTCGTATTATTTCATCCTTGATCAGCTTGCCTTCATCATCACGCATGTGACATAGCTGTGAGAATATATCAAGACCCACTACCTTTCTGCGCTCAGGAATATTATCCATAATGTATTTACATAGTGTTTTACTGGCTCTAATCCCTTTCGCATAGGGCGAAAACCATATTTCCTTTCGGCGTATTGGATCGCCACAACCGGCGACGATGTCGATAAAAGCCTGGTTTATAGTGTCTGCTTGAGGGCCCATTTCAATCCCAAGGAACACCTTGGCGCCGACGTTTAGCAATAATTTTTTCACATGGTCCATGGCTTTAATCGTGCGGCCAGTACGCCATTGTTCGATCCCCATTTTCAGTGCGGGGTTCATTATTTGCATATGCCCCTCGATAGCCGGGCGTTTGAATGCCTGCTGTAGGACCTTACGCTCCTTTTTATGATCAGCAAAATCTCGTTCCAACAGGGCGTTGTCGAAAAGGTTTTCGAACGTATTATCCCACGCAAGGAAATTGGAGAAAATCTTACCTTCGTTTTTAAACACCAACTTGTTGGCTTCCGGGCCTAGCAACATAACCATATCGTGTATGGGCGTTTTTGCCCGAAACACAGGGCCGTTTTTAGCATATTTTCGATCTAACCACGCATGTGAATCTGTTGCAAGCCAATAGGTGTGACCAAAAAAAGGCAACCCTGACCCACCCGGAATGTGACTCAGCTTGCCAAGCTTAGTTCGTTTTTGAAATGCACGTATTTTTGGTAAATCAAAGGTGGAAAGCGACTCAACAATGTCGGTATTGTTTGTGTCGCTAAGCCCTGTGGTTGCTCTCATATAGCGGCCTCCTAGGCAGATTGATTGATTAATTATCTGTCGCAAGCTATTGACTGTACAGATTAGAATGGGGTAAAAAGGGGGGGATTACGGACATCGAGTGATTGATAGCGATATGCAAAAGATAGATATCCCAGGTTTTATCTTGCCCCATATAGAACGATTTGTGTCGGATCGTAAAGGTGACAAGCAAGCACTATTTACCGCTGCAGGAATTGATAAAAACTCGTTTAATGCGCAGCAAGATACCCTGTCGGAAGACCAGTTTTACGCCTTCACCAATGAAGCGGTGAAGCAGAGTGCTGAACCCGCTTTTGGCGTAGAAATAGAGAAGCGCTTCGGTTTGGGTAGCTTAGGTTTAATAAGCAGGGCTATTATGAGTTGTGTTGATGTGCACGCTGCGATTCAACTGGCAGAGCGCTACTCTTCATTAGTAATGCCCCTGGTACGTCTTACCAGCCAGACGCGTGGTAAGCACTTAGTGTTAGAAATCAATGCCCTCTCGCGTTACCCCGACTTAAACCGCATCATTCTGGAGGTTATGTTCATGGGTATAGCAAGGAATATTAAAGTTCTAACGGGTGGGGAGGTAATCGCGGATAAATATACCTTTTCTTTCACAGAACCTGCGTACCGAGTGCCACTCCAAATACAATTGGCGAACAAAATTGAGTTTAATTCTGAGCGCAACCTACTGTTTTTCAAACTCGAACATATGAAACTTGAATTACTCACAGCGAATTCAATTGATGCAGAAACAACAATAGAAGAATGTGAAGTTGAATTAATTAGAGCCAAGGAAACCTTTACCTCGACGGACCGGGTTATTGACCTGATCCGCTTTTACCTTGATACAAATCCATCAAGCAACGAGATTTCCAGACGCATGAATATAACGGAAAGAACCCTACGAAGAAAGCTGGCAGAAGAAGGGACCAGTTTCAGAGTGTTACTACAAAAAATCAGAGAGGAGACTGCGCGATATTATCTCGACCAAACCCAGTTACAAGTTGCACAAATTGCATTGAAGCTAGGGTATGGGGAAACGTCGAATTTTCGCGCAGCGTTTAAAGGTTGGACAGGAAAGTCCCCTCGGGAATGGCGGAAGGCAATTTCTGATTAATTGAGGCCGTTACTATAACCCCAGGTTCGGGGTTATCTCCTCATATACGGGTGAAGGTTAAAGGCAACCCATCCGTTGGAAACGTTAGGGGGACATTATTGTATTTGTACGACGTCATTTTTCGGTCTTTGGTAATTCGATAGTTTTTTAGCAAGTGGAATAAAAACATTTTCCCTTGAACTTGTGCGAAATGAAGCCCCAAACATTTGTGAGCGCCCCCGCCGAACGGAATATATTGGTTAAAATCCTTTTTGTCTTCCGCTCGCTCTGGTGAAAAGCGCTGAGGGTCAAACTCGTTCGGATTGCTCCAATATTCAGGCATATAGTGAGTAACTAAGGCAGAGACGAGTACATTAGTATGTGCAGGAATAATATGACCGTTGAATTCAAAGTCTCTCAAAGCGTAACGAGGCATTGAGTGAACCGCTGGGTACATGCGCAAGGACTCGCTAAAAATCCAGCCGGTCTTCTCTAATTTTTCTAAATCTTCAAACTCGATGCTGCCTTTGTTTAGTGAGAACATTTCTTCACGCAAGCTTTCCTGCCAAGCCTGGTTTGACGCAAGGGCGTACATTGTGGCACTCATGGCGCTAGTGGTGGTGTCATGTGCAGCAAACAGCATAAAGAGCAAATGATCCTTAACCTGTTCATCGGAGAAGAGATTGCCATCCTCATCGCGAATATTGCAGAGATGAGTGAACATATCTTTACCCGATCCGTTTCGACATTGCTCAATATTGTCTAGTATAAATCGACCGATCAGTTTATTGCCGCGTACACCTTTGGCATAGGGTGAGAACCAGATTTCTTTTCGACGAAAAGGGTCAGTGCCGCCACTCACAATATCGGTGAAGGCTTGGTTGAGTTTATCTGCCTCAGGGCCGGTTTTAAGCCCGAGAAATACCTCGGAGCCAGTGTTGAGTAACAAACGTTTAATAAAATCCATCGATTTGATTTTTTTACCGCTCACGAGCTTGTTGATACCCTCTGCAAGCAAAGGGTTCATCAACGCAATATGGCCTTCAACAGCCGGTCTTTTAAAGGCTTGCTGCAAAATCTTGCGATGGGTTTTATGATCCTTAAAGTCGCGTTGTAGAAGATTGTTGTCAAATAGTGACTCAAATTGGGGGGCCCATGCCATGTGATTTGAGAACAATTTCCCTTCATTTTGAAATACGAGTTTGTTGGCCTCGGGGCCGATCAGGTAGACGCCATTGAGAAAAGGCGTACGAAATTTAAAGACAGGTCCGTATGCATGGTATTGTTTGTTTAACCACGCGTGAAAGTCTGTTAAAAACGGATAGATATGTCCCACAACTGGCCAGCCAGTATCCCCGGGCAAATGCGTGTCTTGCGGTTGCTTTGTTCTTTTTTGAAATCGTTTGATTTCAGCAAGATCATAGCGAGACAATGCATCTGTGAGATCGTTAGTCTGGGTTTGTGCAATACTAGCTGGCGCTTTCATGGGTATTTCTCTATGTCGATAAAATGAATATTAAGAGCTAAACGCTGATTTTTTACCAAGATCAGAGGCCTTGGTATTGTCATGTGATTTAAAATCTACGTTCGTTTCATCGTCTCGAATTAGCATGAATTTCTTATAGCCATTGATAAAAGCGCCTTCATGATGGAACCGGTGGCTCCAACGTTCATTCGGGCGATACTTGCCTCGCATACTATTAACCTTGGCCCACCCTCGCAGAAGTTTAGGTAGATGTTTGGTCACTGCGTTAGGCTTTTTAAGATATTTCACCTCTTCTGCCAGCTCATCACCCACCATGTGCCATGTAAAACTACCGACCACATCTGCAAAAATAAACTCTACTAGTGGCTTTTGCCAGGCAGGAGCTCGTTCCTGAATGGTTTCCTTAACACCGACAAAAAAAGCTTTGTTCAATTCATCACTAAATACGGAGGGTTTACCTTGTGTCGCGATATAGTGGTCAAGCAAATAGAGCGACTCTTCAAGGTTCTGAGGAATAGCATTTTCGTGTCCACCCATTAAATAAACCACGTAGCGCCACATCATATCGACGGATCGCATTTGTTTCTCTGAGACATCACCCCCCATAGCTCGCAGGAATAGCAGATTGGATATGCCAAATACCGGTATGCCCACCAACGTATCGGGTTGTGACATTGGATCGCCGTCGGTGCTGTAATCAAAATACTCACCGTTTTTCTTATACATTTGAGCACGTACAAACGCGTGCATGAGTCGAATATGTACCGCACATTCAAAACCATAGGAGTAACGTCTGAGTCCGTCAGGTTCTGCGATTGAAGTGATGAAGTGAATGCCTTCCACCATACGGTTTTCTTTCTGTCGTACAAACCTCCCTGTCGCACCGACTGGAATAGAAGTTGCGTAACCATGAGTGGTATATAGGGTGGGGAGGAAGGCTCCGATACCTATCGCCCAGAAGGGTAGATTGCTAAAGTATGCACCGCCAGCATCAATCTCATCCCAGTCTACCCAATCTGGCACACGGTCTAATTGTTCAAAAAGAGCGACGAAGGCTTCGGGGGGGTTATCGATGGAGTCAATTCCCTCCTTCATGGCTTTAGTAAACATTTTTCGGCCTTCTCCGCCTTTCATGTCCCTCATGGAGGCGACAACGTTGTCCATGAGCTCATCCCCTTGCCAGTAGAGATCATTAACTCTGTCGGGATAGTCGCCAACCATTGTAGGTGGGGTATATTTACCTAAAGGTCGTAGGCCATTAAGCAAAAACTTTCTCATCGGGTACCACGCTGGATTGTTCTTTACCCGATCAGGCGCTGGTCGCAGGGCATCGTTGTCGCGCCGGAAGTAGTTATTGGGATGGTAGTCCGTTTGCTTGGCGTAGGGGTTCATATGAAGGGCTGTGTTTTCTGTCGCTGTCTTTTCTATCGCTGTCTTTTCTATAGCCGTCATGCTTGGATGCTCCTAAGGAAATTCATTGGATTCAATACCAGACTATCAGCGAACGAAAATCAGACCCATCGGCAAATCGATTCATCAGAGTCATAAATGCAATCACTTCACACGTCTTTGGGTTTATTTTTGTGTTTCTTATACTCTATTGGGTACTAGGAAGATGATGCACCTTTGACATGCGCATTATCCGTACCTGACACCACATTAGTAGCGCCAAAATGCAGTTTTAAATACTTTTCTGCCTCAACGAACACTTCTTCCCATAAATATTCACCGCTGCTATCAAGCTTTCTCTCTAACGGTGGTATGTACTTACCCAGGATGTTGACGCCTTTGCTTACCTGTTTGATGCCGTAAAAAAGGAGCCGCACCGATTTGGGTGGGATAGGAATACTGTAATGATTGCAGTATTTATCACCATAGGTACTGTGTAGAGACGCTCTTATTATCGCATCGATCAGTTGTTGTAATGCAACAGATCGAGGGAACATCGCGGTTTCCAAATGCAAACCTAGAATTCCCGAGTAGAATTTTTCGGTAAATTCTTTATGGCAATTGGCATCAATAGACAGCATATAAGCAGAGAAATCCACTCTCGTTTCCTCTGCTGTGCCAAAAAGCATTTCCTGAGGCACTCCCTGCATGAAACTGACATAGTTTACCCATTGGTATAGAGCTTCAATTTCATGGTCACTGATGTTCAATGAATTGTTTATCTTTGCTGCATCAATAGCGGCGGCTAACGTCGTTACCACAACACACCCTTCTGCACCAGAAATAGGGATGCCGAGCTTATCGATATCCCATCCCACTGGCGGTTCATAATTCCAGTCGAATGGATTGTTAGTGATCGCCCGCCGAACGAAGCCGTGAATTATTCGAATCCGACAGTTTTCAGCGAATGCTTCACCAAATCGCGCTCCTGCTCCAGGTTTCGATATTTTGTTAAACCATTTAAATGTTTCCATGAAACGCATCACCAGCGAGGGGTCACCCAGAACGTCGTAATCCGCAAGCGAAACGGCTTTACCCTTTGGCCTTTGGCTAAAAATTGCGGCAGCACCAATTCCAATTGAAGCCGCTTGAATCGCTATAGCGGGTGTACCGTCTGTAAAAAAGGTGAGTAAGTTTAGCTTAGTCCTAAATATGCTGCCACCGAGCTCTATCATTTCTCGGTCTAAGAAGTCAGGTAGATTTTCGGCAGATTTAATAAATGCAGTCAGTTCTTTACAGGGATTGCCTACTGCATCTATCCCGTTGGCAATAGCATTTCCATAGTCCTTTCGAACTTGTGGATCTTTAGATATTATCAGTGCAAGATCGTCGGCTGGTTTGTCGGCGACTAAAAAATTTCTATTCAATCTTTCCTGGTATTCGGGAGTCTGTTTTAATCGGTTGGCCTTATCTAAAACACGCTTACCGTAAATGTTAGAGACAATTTCCTCAGCTAAAGTAGCATCAAAGTCTAATCGTTCTAGGTATTTTTTTTGGCCTGTCTTATGATTATCCGCTGCATCGACACTGTTGTTTTTTACTTCCACTTTATTTCCCCTTTACGCCGTTTCAATTGGTTCGTTAGGGTCAACCTAGCAGATGAAATTGGTGTGTATAGGGGGGGGGTTCAATGAATTGAAATTTACTCATAATGAATAGGATGAGTGACAAGCATTTTATTGGTTTACTCAAAATACCCTGACAGCCTGGTTTAATTGCATTATCCGTTTCTTGTTTTTAGAGGAAGGACAAATAGTGATCCCCTACTAACCTCAAGAAACCTCTTATCAAAACATAAATAAAAACACAAATGAAAACCATCACTCCAAATGACTTGTCTTCCGAGGAATAACTATTGAAATTAATTACATCATTACGATTTTTGCCTTTTGCTATCGCCACATCTATTTACTCACAGGCCACTTTTGCCGACGAAATCGTGATTGCGGCAGACCCATGGTGTCCGTATGCTTGTGAGCCCGGCTCAGAAAAGCCAGGATTCATGGTGGAGGTAACCCGTAAAATTTTCGAAAAATCGGGTCACAATATAGTATATAAAAACAAACCGTGGGCAAGAGCGTTATCCGATTCTCGCAATGGAAAAACAAATGGGGTTTTCGGGGCCTTTAAAAGCGACGCACCTAATCATGCTTTTCCAAGCGAAGCTATTGGCATGTCAACGACCCCTTTTTATGTCAAAAATGATGCTGATTGGAAATACTCCGACACTACATCATTAACAAAAGTCACACTTGGCGTAATTCGCGATTATTCTTACGGTGACAACATTGACAATTATTTAAAAAAAACCCCAGA
>MAAB01029393.1_pt1 | contig 25996 bp, 21 predicted proteins | sample 1115991 | NCBI WGS metagenome assembly MAAB01 (sample SAMN04961124, study PRJNA320927) | seawater metagenome | isolation source: sample BD02T18 sea water enriched with oil for 18 days | place: USA:Gulf of Mexico | collected 2013-07-27
AGTTGCATAAAAAAATCCGTACTTAGAAAACTAAGTACGGATTTTGCACTATCGGCTAGATCGGTCAATGGATCGTTTTATCTATTTGAAAAATCCTTTTTCTTAACTGATCGGCATTATGCTATATAGCACGGTTTTTTATCGGTAACTTAAGACGAAAGCTTAAGTTATGCTTTTTTTTCTACTATATAGGCATCAACTAAATCAGCCAACACGTTTAAAGGTACAGGACCATTTTTTAATACGACGTCATGAAATTCACGAATATCAAATTTATCGGCCAACTGTACTTTTGCGTGTTCACGCAGTTCAATTATTTTGTTCATGCCAATTTTATAAGCCGTTGCTTGTGATGGCATAACTACATGGCGTTCTACCATTTTCACTGCATCTGATACAGCATTTGGTGTGTTGCTAGTGTAGTACTCAATACTTTCGTCACGAGTCCATTTTTTAGTGTGCATACCTGTATCTACAACTAAACGACAAGCGCGCCATAGTTCCATTGCTAAGCGACCAAAGTCAGAATAAGGGTCTTGGTATAAACCAATTTCTTTAGGGATCATTTCTGAATATAATCCCCATCCTTCAGTATGAGCAGTATAACCACCAAACTTACGGAACTTTGGAATACCTGTTAATTCTTGTTTGATTGCTAGTTGCATGTGATGACCTGGAATACCTTCATGGTAAGCTAATGCCGCCATTTGATAAGTTGGCATAGCTTCCATGTCATAAAGGTTAGCGTAGTAAACACCAGGGCGTGATCCATCTGGCGCAGGACTTTGATAGAAAGCTTTGCCTGCTGACTTCTCTCTAAAGCTTTCAACCGCTTTTACTTTGAGTGCCGCTTTAGGCTTGGTTAAAAATAAAGAGTCTAGTCGGCCTTCCATATCATCAATTAAGGCTACTGCTTCATTAAGATAACGTTTTTTACCTTCCGCATTTGCAGGATAGTAAAACTGCTTGTCGTTACGCATGAAATCGAAAAACGCGTTAAGGTTTCCTTTAAAGCCAACCTTTTCCATGATGACACGCATTTCATTATGTATACGTGATACTTCACTTAAACCAATGTCATGAATTTTCTCTGAGGTTAAATCCGTTGTGGTAGTGCGTTTTAACGCATTATTGTAAAAAGCTTCGCCGTCAGGAAACTTCCAAGCACCGTCTCGATTGTCTGCTTTTTTCTCTAACGCTGTGAGGTAAGTGATTAATTGTTGGTAACCTGGCTTTAAGCTGTTAATAAGAGCAGCATTTACGTCAGCCATTAATACAGATTTTTCTTCATCTGTGATGCTAAGTTTGTCAACTTTACGGGTGAAGTCGGCAAGAATAGTACTGCTTGGTGCATCTTCAAACGGTGCGCCTTTTAGAATGTTTTTTGAGTCTCTAATTACGTGAGGAAAAACAAATTTAGGAGCAATAATGCCTTTGTCTTCGCGCAATTTAAGTTGCACAACAAGTTGCTCTAATAATTTTTGAGCGCCTTGAACACGGGCAATGTAATCTTGTGCTTCTTTAATATTACTGATTGAGTGTTGGTTAATTAAAAAGGCAGGTATTTGCGAGTGCGTACCGTACATTTGGTTAACTGGGTAGCTATGAAAACGCCATTTATAATCGGCAATATGATTTTCTAAATTCTGAATGAATAAGCTCAGACTTATTTTCGTTTGTGCATCAAGCGTTTTAACGTCTATGCTTTGAACTCGTTTTAAATTTGTTTTGGCAATGGCTAGCTCTTTTGCCGAGTTTTCTTCTGAAAAATCCTGCCATTTATCGTAATCAGTTTTAATACCTAAATACGTTTGTCTAACGGGGTTACGTTGTACACCTTCGTTAAAAAGCGTGTCAAATAACGCATTGGCTTGCTCTGAGGCTGTTGTTGTTTTATCAATAGCGATGTTATCTGCTGTTGATTGGTTACTATTTTTTTGTGCCGCTTTATCTGCTGAGCAAGCACTAAGTAAAGCCGCAGCTACTGCAACAACTAATAGGGATTTTTTAAAGGTCATACTTTTCTCATTTGATTCACATTAGCACTAGTGTGCCTTAATGCAGGTGGCTAATTCAATGAAATGTCGGTAGATTGTTATAAAATTACGACCAACAGGTGTTGTGAGCCGGTGAAAAGAAGTAAACTGAGTCATATTATTTGATACTAGCGACCATGGAAAACCTGTAAATGAAATTTACCGTTGGCTTTCGAAAAGTTAAACATGAAGACGTCGAATTTTTGTTGGAGTTACGGAGAAAAACCATGACTCAGCATTTGCTCGCGGCAGGCATTCGCATGACCGATGAACAGCACTTAGTCCGCATCAAAGAAAACTTTTATGAAAGTCACATTATTCTTGCTGATCGAAAGCCAATTGGTTTACTCAAAATGGGGGTGGTAGCTCTTAATAATACCCATAAAAGCTTGCACATCAGACAGATTCAAATTATGCCTAAATATCAAGGTAAAGGTATTGGCAGTAAAGTGCTAACGGTAGTTAAAAAACGTGCATTGCAATTATGCTTACCGATCACCCTAAATGTTTTATTGAAAAATCCGGCTCGAGGTTTGTATTTGCGTCATGGCTTTCAAGTAGAGAAGAAAAACCGACTAGAATATCAATTACGTTGTCCGTTAGAGGTGATTGCGGCGTAGATGGGTAATTAGTAATCTAAGCTCTAGTGAGCTTAGATTACTGAATAGTTAAGTAAGTAACTTAGTAAATTAAGCCGTTACGTTTTACTTTATTCGGGTCAATACGTGATGGTGTAATAGAGCCATCAACCAGTGGTGTAGTCGCTATTGCTAGCATCTTGATCACTTTCAGCATTGAAGGTAAGTTCAAGCTATTAATGTCATCCGATACTTGATGATAATGCTGGTCTTTATCAAGCTGTGTACTACTAAAACTATGCGCAGGTACACCTAATCTTGCTAAGGTGGCATTATCTGAACGATAGAATAAGTTTTGCTTAGGGTAGGGGTCAGCATAAACCGTTAGGTTCTGTGGTGCTAACGTTTGGTTTAATTGTTCACCTAGGTTAGAGCGCTCCATTCCTGTCATCCAAACACTACCTTCACCAAACACAGCGGGTTTACCAATCATTTCAATGTTAATCATGGCTGTTATTTTGCTTGGCTCTACATGGGTAGAAAAATGACGAGAGCCAAAACCACCAATCTCTTCAGCGCTAAAAGCAGCAAACATTAACGTTCGTTCATTGTTATCCATTTTAGCAAAGTGATTTGCTAAGTTGATAATGGCTGAAACACCAGATGCATCGTCATCAGCACCATTAAATATTTGGTTGCCTTGTTGAGGTTTACCATCGATGCTAGGTTTTATGCCTAAGTGATCGTAATGGGCTGAATAAAGTACAATTTCATTTGCTTTACTTTTTCCAGGTAAAATACCAACCACATTATTTAAAGTGGTGTCGGAAACGGTCGCATTTCCTTTAACTTTAAACGTTTTCACTTCACTTATGTCAGTTAACGCCATAACGATAACGCCACCTTGGGCAGTCGCATATTTGTCAACAAGTTTGGTCAAACCGCGAGCAAAGTAACTTTGATAGCGCTTGAAGCTTTCTTCATGTTTTGGGTGCAGTAGTACGAGGTGCTGTCCGCCTTGTTTATTTAACGCTCGCAGCGATTTACGCAGGTTGTCGTCTTCGCCAATCAATACCGTATTAACGTCTTGAGTAGACTGTTGAGTTTTACTGTTCCATGAAAAGTCAGTTTTCGTTGTTGCCATGGATAACGATTCTTGAGAAATCACTTGGCCATTTATTTCAACAGTCAGTGTATCGGGTTTAATGCGTTGTACTGAATAGTATTGTTTGAAGTTAGGGGCGCTTTTTGCTGGCGTAAGGCCTACTTCGTTAAACCGTTTGGCAATAAAGTCAGAAGCCTGGCGAATACCAAGGGTGAAATTGTCTCTGCCTTTTAGTTCGTCACTGGCTAAGTAGGTCACATCTTTAGTTACTTGCTCTAATGTTATAGTGTTATCAATACTTGCAACGGGGACTTTTTTACCCTCTGTAGTTTCACTACTTAGGCCTAAATCCATATTGCTACAGCTAGTTAACGATAAGCTGGCTAGCACTGCTAAGGAGATTGATTTTGCTAAGCTGACTGGCTTTAAAGCGTTGTTTTTAATTTTTTTAGTCATTTTTTTGTCCTAAAGGGCAGGTCTCTTACTTGAGTTTTTTTGTTTCAATCAATAAGGTTTCTTCACCTGAAGTTAACCATAATTGACCGTCTTGAATACTACACTGAAATTCCATATTGCGACCCAGTAGTTTAACTAATGCGTCACAAGTACTGGTGTCGAATTGCTCTATGGTTAGGCGCTCAAATTTATTTAGGTTTTGTTCTGCTTGAGACCACCAGGTATTTACGCTACTACCGTAACAATAAAGCTTTACTGCTTTTGCTTGGTTACAGGCTTTTTTTAAGCGTTTTTCGTCTAGTTGGCCCAGTTCAATCCACAGGTTTATTTCGTCGCTGTAATTAATTTGCCAAATTGCTGCTTCGGTCTCATCACTAACGCCTTTACCAAACTGTAAATCTTCATGCGCGTTGAGTATGTAAGCAATTAAACGGACCATTAATCGTTGTGGTGTTTCAGATGGATGTTGAGCAATGGTAAGTTGCAAGCTGTCGTAATAATTACGATCCATATCGGCAAGTTCGATATTGGCTTTGTATATTGTTGCTTTAAGGGCCATGGGGTCTTAGGGATAATAAATAGTGGCGGTATCATAACAGCATGCTGCTAACTTGCAAAAGTAAGTAAAAATAAAGTCATCGGTAGGTGTATATAGAGTGTAAACCTTGGGGCTGTTGATCTTTCAGGGTTAAAAATCATTCAATTTTAATAACCTAAAATTTCAAACAAGTCGCTGTAAAAGTAACCTCTAAAGTTCAACAGTTCCTAGGTATTGATCAAGTGAATACCTAGGATAATGGTAAGTAATTCTACTTATCATGAAATTTGAAGCATGATAAAGTCATTGAAATACTTAGTTATCCGTTATTAATCAATGTGCATGCTTCATGCACATTGATTAATAACAGATATATACACCCAAGTTGCTTGGGTATACGTTTATCCTTCACTCAGTAAGAGGCTCACATGACAATTCAATCTTTTTTTCCGCCGCAGCGTACTTTGATGGGACCGGGTCCATCAGATGTTAGCCCTCGTGTTTTATCTGCTTTAGCTAGGCCAACGATAGGACATCTAGACCCTTGTTTTGTTGCTATGATGGATGAAGTTAAAGAACTATTACAATATGCTTTTCAAACGAAAAACAAATTTACCATGGCAGTATCAGCGCCTGGCTCTGCGGGCATGGAAGCATGTTTTGTTAATCTAATTACCCCAAGTGATACTGTGGTTGTTTGTATTAACGGCGTATTTGGCATGCGTATGATTGAAAATGTAAAACGCATTGGTGCTAAATTGGTTGTTGTTGAAGGTGAGTGGGGCAGAGCCGTTGACCCTAAATCATTAGAAACGGCACTTAAAGAAAACCCACAAGCGGGCTTTGTCGCGTTTGTTCATGCTGAAACATCTACTGGAGCCTTGTCAGATGCGAAAACCTTATGTGCTATTGCCAAGCAACACGATTGTTTAACCATTGTTGATGCGGTTACTTCTCTGGGCGGTGTTGAGTTACGTGTTGATGAATGGCAAATAGATGCTGTGTATTCAGGTAGCCAAAAGTGTTTATCTTGTGTACCGGGTTTATCACCGGTAAGTTTCAGTGATAAAGCCGCTAAAGTTATTCAAAATCGTGGTATTGCGGTTCAAAGTTGGTTTCTTGATCAATCACTTGTTATGGGCTATTGGTCGGGCGAAGGTAAGCGTAGTTATCATCATACTGCCCCGGTTAACTCGTTATATGCGTTACATGAATCACTAGTGATGCTTCAAAATGAAGGCTTAGAAAATAGCTGGGCCAGACATAAAACCATGCATGATAAATTAAGTGTTGGTTTACGTGATTTAGGTTTAGATTTTATTGTACCTGAAGCTGAGCGATTACCGCAGCTTAACGCCGTATATATTCCAGAAGGTATTGATGATGCCAAGGTAAGACAGTTTTTATTAAATGAATATAACTTAGAAATTGGCGCTGGTTTAGGTGCTTTTGCAGGTAAAGCATGGCGAATAGGTTTGATGGGTTATGCGGCACGAAATGAAAATGTCACCTTGTGTTTAGCCGCTTTAAAAGAAGCTTTGAACAATGGCAGCAGTAAATAGTGATAATAAATGTGTAATGAAAAAACGCACATAAAAACTAATAATAAAAGCGTGCCCATGCATATGGCTCAAAGACGTCATCCTCGTGGTGTCTTAATCGAGGATCCAGTCACTAAAAAGTGATAGATCTTCGATCAGAGACTTCGAAGATGACAGTTACAACAAGCTCCGGAGTTAACAACATAGGCATGTTAAAAAGTGACTCGTAGATTTACCAAGTACCGCTATTTTCCATACTTAACCACGGCTCTTGTGGCTCTAAAGAACCCTCTTTTTGTAATAACTCTATTGCGATACCATCAGGTGAGTTAACAAAGGCCATATGACCACAGCGAGGTGGTCTATTAATGGTTATACCTGCGTCTTGTAATTTTTGACACGTTTGATAAATATTATCTACTTCAAAAGCTAAATGACCAAAACTACGCCCTGTAGAGTATTCTTCAGTTGAACCCCAGTTGTGAGTCAACTCTACTTCAGGGCCACCAATTTCTGTTGCTAGATAAACTAAAGTAAATTTTCCCGCGGGTACTTCACTGCGTCTTGTTTCAATCAAGCCAAGTTTGCTGACGTAAAAATCAAGCGATTCATCTAAATCACGTACACGTACCATAGTATGTAAAAATTTCATAAAGTGCCTTTCTTGTCATTGTTATAAATTACTTAGGAAGTAGTTTATAACAATCTTATACCAAATTGATTAAGTTCTTTCCCACTCAGCGAGAATTAAAGGGTTTAGAGGTAAGGCATTGATTGAAGAGAATGGTTATTCCCTTGTCAAAATCAATAACGCCGCATATGAACCCTTTAAACTCGCCCCTTGGGAGCTCATTGATAAACTGATAACATCACAAAATAAATGAAATATAGAATAACTATGTTTAACAAATTTTGCTTGTTTTAAGCTCATCCATGTAGCTCTGAGTAGGGAAGAAATTTAATCAAATTGGTATTATTAACTATGTGATCGTTTCTAGTTGCTAAAACCATCAACTATTTTGTTATTTTTTGGTTAATTCATGTATTAACTTGTTTTAGATTAATACTTGGAACGCTAACCTCATTAATATTACCCTGGGAATCATTTAATAAAATACCTATTGGGTAATATTTCGGTTTAGTTACAAGGAATAAGTATGTTTTATAAATTGTCGTTAGCAAAAAAAATAAATGCTGTTTTAGTTATTTTTTCACTTGTTTTTTTAAGTACAACGGTTATTTTTTTCTATTACGATGAAAAAGATTTAGCTGAGCAATTTGTTAAGAAAAATTTAGAAAGTTTGGCGCTTAATTATTTTGATTCAGTGAATACTATGATGTTGACGGGAACGGTCGCTAACAGACAAATTATTCAGAAAAAAATTCTTAGCCAAGATGATATTGTTGAAGCGCGGATTATCCGCTCTGAGCTGTTGAACAAAACATTTGGCAATGGCTTTGATGATCAAAAAGCAACATCAAAATTTGAACAAGATGGTTTAAGTGGCATTAAAGCTTATGAGTTCTCCGAGCAAAATGGTAAACGCTTGTTAAGCTTTATCAGCCCAATCAAAGCCAGTGAAAACTACCGAGGTACCAATTGTTTAGGTTGTCATCAAGTGAATGAGAATGAAGTTTTAGGCGCAGTAAAAATAACCTATGACTTAACTAGTGTGGAGCAAGAAATAACAAAATCAATCTCTCAAGCGGGTATTTTACAGCTTATAATCACCATAATTTGTTTTGGCTTGCTCAGCTTTATTTTTAATAAGTTAGTTTTATCTCGCCTTAAAAGACTCAATAGTACAATCAAGGATATTGAACAAAACCTAGATTTAAATAAAGAAATAAAAGTTTATTATGACGATGAGTTAGGTGCGGTGAGCTCGTCCTTAAATAGTATGATGCAAAAGTTTAAGGTGAGTTTTACCTCTATTTCTTTGGCGAATGAAAAATTAATAGAATCAGCTATACAGGTTGATGAAATCTCAACTCTGACCAGAGAAGCGGTACTAAACCAAAAGAATGGTACTGATTCTGTTGCCGCGGCAATAAATGAGCTTGACGCCTCTGCAAATGAAGTGCAATTAAATACTCAGGGGGCAGCAGAAAAGTCTGTTCTAGCAAGTGAGCGAGCTAAAGAAGGTTTATTGCTTGCTGAAAGTGCTAAACAAGGTATTAATACTTTACGGGATCAAGTGATTGCTAACACAGAAAAAATTACCATTGTCAGTAATAAAACTGAAGAAGTGGGTAGTATTTTAGAAGTGATCACATCCATTGCCGAGCAAACAAACTTGTTGGCACTTAATGCTGCAATAGAAGCAGCTCGTGCTGGAGAGCAAGGGCGAGGCTTTGCTGTTGTTGCTGACGAAGTAAGATCATTAGCAACAAGAACAAGGGAGTCTATTGAACAAATCCATTCAACGATTAGCGCTTTGCAATCAGATGCAAATTCATCGGTAGCGTCAATGAACGAAGTCAGCCATCAAGCAAATGAAAAAGCTGAAGAGGTTAACAACGTTGCCAGTTTATTAAAAGAAATTAGTGGCGAAATTCATGAGTTAGATGAACTAAATTGCCAAATATCTAGCTCGGCTACACAGCAAAATTTAGCAGCCGATGAAATTAACAAAAATGTAGTTTCAATTAGTGATGTGGCAGAGCAGTCTAGTCAAGATGCCATCAAAGGAAAGCAAATAAGTGAGGAATTATTAGCGTTGGCTCAAGAGCTGAATCAGCAATTGTCCAAGTTTAAGTTATAAAAAATGGAGCCTGTAACAAAGTGGGGAGCCTATCGAAAAATCACTGATAAGCTTTTCAAATTTTATGATGTTACTTGGGTATAGGTGAATTAAGCCATTTTTTTGCCTCATCAATTGAGCTGGAAAAGCTATGTGTTACTTTGGCGTTTTTGTAACAACGGCTCATTTGAGCTTCTACTAAGGACTCAGCCTCAACATTTTTAAATACAACTGCACATGCGCTGAGTCCTCTTGAACTTCGGTTTATGAGTGTTTTAGTTAGTATTTTTTCTGCTTCGGGAGTAAATAAACTTAACTGATGGAGTGTGATTATTTGATTCCACGGAGCTGCTTCTAGACTTTGGATGCATGACTCTAACGCATTTTCATATTTTATGAGCAGCTCTTCATTAAAGGGTCCTATTGCATTAACTAGCAATAATTTCCCTTCGGTTTTGACTTCAAATAAACCATGCTCAGTAAACTTCATACTCAACTCAACTCAACTCAATAGTTATCATGTTTTCTTAAAGCAAAGCGCTACTCTGCTTTATCTTTAAAATCACATAAGTCTTCAATGAGGCAAGAGCCACATTTTGGTTTTCTAGCAATACAAGTATACCGACCATGTAAAATAAGCCAGTGGTGTAAATTAAAAAAGAATTCAGTTTTACGCGGTGTATGCTTGATGATATTTTTTTCAGTTTCTTCTACTGTTTTACCTTTAGCAAAGCCCGTTCGGTTTGCTACTCGTTGAATATGGGTATCAACGGCGATAAAGTAATTTCCTTCATTATCTTTTAACTGACCAAATGCTGAATTTAATACAACATTAGCAGTTTTTCTGCCAACCCCAGGTAATGCTTCAAGTGATGCTCGGTCTTCTGGTACTTCACCACCATGTAAATCAACCAACATTTGACAGGTTTTAATCGTGTTAGCGGCTTTCGTATTAAATAAGCCTATGGTCTTGATGTATTCCTTTAGGCCATCAAGCCCAAGGTTGAGGATAGCTTGTGGGGTATTGGCAACAGGGTAGAGCTTATCAGTTGCCTTGTTAACACCAACATCAGTTGCTTGCGCTGATAATAATACCGCAATAAGTAATTCAAATGGGCTAGAATAATTTAGCTCGGTAACTGGCTCAGGATTATCATTTTGAAGTCGAGTTAACATTTCTATACGGGTATTTTTATTCATAGTTTGCTTCTTTATTAGCGGCTTAAATTTTTAGCTTATGTAGATTACAGTAGAAGCTAAGAATCAAAATTAACACGCACTCGTTCAATGACCTTTTCGGTATCAACTACTTTCTTGGCACTGATATGATTATCTATAGCATTTTTAAGGGCAATTAAAATACCCATAGCAATAAAGGCTCCGGGTGGCAAAATTGCGAGTAAGAATTGACTATCAAGCTGCATTACTTCTATTCGAAGTACACTGGCCCATTCACCAAATAATAAGTTCGCGCCGTCAAACAATGTGCCTTGGCCGAGTATCTCTCTTATGGCACCCAACAAGAGTAAAATAATAGCGAAACCTAAACCCATCATTAGACCATCAAAAGCGGACTGTTTAATCGGATTTTTCGATGCGTAAGCCTCAGCCCTACCAATAATGGCGCAGTTAGTTACGATGAGCGGCAGGAAAATCCCTAACGATTGGTAAATACCGTAGGTAAAAGCATTCATCAGCAATTGCACACAAGTTACAAAGGCGGCAATGATCAAAACAAAAATAGGAATACGAATTTCTTTAGGTACCCAATGACGGATTGCCGAGACAGTAACATTTGAGCAGACCAATACCAACAGTGTTGCTAAGCCAAGACCTAAGGCATTAGTGACGGTTGACGTTACTGCGAGTAAAGGACACAAGCCCAAAAGCTGCACTAAACCCGGGTTATTTTTCCATAACCCTTGTATCGCTAATTCTTTATATTCTGCTTTTAGTTCTGCTTTAGCGGTTGCAAGCGCAATAGCCTGTTCATCTAAACTGTCAGTAACATCAGTGTCGTTACTGCTTTGCGGTGCTATTTCATTACTCATTAGCAGCCTTATTAATTGGTGGTATTGATTTAGTAGCAATGTCGCTACAAGCATTCGGGCGAGTTAATAACATCGCTTTATTTTTGGTAAAGTAATTCAGCGTATCTTTAACGCCTTTTACTACCGCGCGCGGGGTAATGGTTGCACCGGTAAACTGGTCAAACATGCCGTTGTCTTTACTTACTGCCCAGCGACTGTCATCGTCAGATAGTATTTTTTTACCGGTAAAACTGTTGATCCAGTCATTCTTTTTTATTTCAATTTTGTCACCTAAGCCTGGTGTTTCTTGATGTTTGAGTACGCGAACACCGCTGACAGTTCCATCAATGTTGATCGCCATAATAAAATCAATATTACCGTTGTAACCTCGAGGCGCGGTACTTGTCATAGCAACTGCAACAACTTGGCCGGTTTTTCTAGCGATATAAGCCGTTTTAACGTTATCTGAGCCCAATGCAGGCGCACTCACCATAATACAATCATTAGCAATGTCGTTGTCGTAACGACTCGGGTCAATAATACTATGTAATGTTCTTAATAACTGTTGTTGCTCTTGAATTTTTATCCTGTCTTTAGTGAATTCACTGACAAGACTAACAGCCAAAGTACAAGCAATGGCAAAGAGCGCCAGAATTTTGGTGTTTTTAGAAATAGCAACAGTAAGTGCAGACTTGTCCGCTTTGCTGTTACTACTGTTGCTCCCTTCAGCACTCGTGTTGTCATTGTTATCAAGGTCAACAGTTTGTGTAGACTTATCAGATGCACTTTGACCTTGCTCTGAATCAATTTTATCAGTCATCACTTATCTCCCTTTAGGTGACCATAAGTGCGAGGACGAGTGTATTGATCTATTAACGGAGCAGACATATTACACAGTAAAATAGCAAAAGCGACGCCGTCAGGGTAACCACCAGCTGTACGGATTAAGTAAACTAATAAACCGGCGAGTAAGCCCACAATGATTCTACCTTTATTACTGGTAGCACCGGTTACGGGGTCTGTTAGAATGAAAAAGGCACCTAACATAGTCGCACCTGAAAACCAGTGAAACATTGTTGATGCGCTACTATCAGGGCTCAGGCTATAACTAATAAAAGAGCAGATAAATAAGCTTAATAAAAAGCTTACAGGAGTTTGCCAAGCAATGGCTTTTTTGAAAATGAGAAATATTCCACCTAATAAAAAGCCAGCATTTATCCACTCCCAACCTAAAGCAAAATTGTTACCAAAAACAGGATTTTCAATACTTTCAAAGACAGTTAGACCCAAGCCAGTATTAGTTTTTAGGGTATCAAGCGGTGTTGCCATTGTGATGCCATCAATACTCGTACGTATTTGTTCTACTGAGTAACCTTCAACGGTAAAACCGGTTAAAATGGTGGTTAAGGTATTGCTGAAATTTAGATCTACAGCGACTAAGGTTAGTGGCGGCTGCCATAGTGTCATTTGCAAAGGAAAAGACACTAATAACATCACATATCCAGCCATTGCTGGGTTAAACGGGTTATGGCCTAAGCCACCATAGAGTTGTTTAACAATGACAATAGCAAACATGGTTCCGATAACCGAAATCCACCATGGGGCTAATGCAGGTAAACAGATACCGATTAATAACGCGGTCAATAAGGCACTACCGTCAAATAGTTCATGGCTAATAGGTTTTTTACGCAGAGATAGTACCGTAAACTCACAAACAAGCGCTGTTGCCATAGCTAAGCCAATATGAATTAAATTACCCCAGCCAAAAAAGTACCACTGGGCTAAAACGCCGGGTAGCGTTGCGTATATCACCAAACGCATTAAGTTAGGTGTTTTTGTGTGATTATGATTGTGTGGTGAACTTGCTATCCAAAATGCCATTATTTATGTCGACTCGTTGGGTTATTTCGCTGATAAATGTCTATTCGAGTTTGTTTTATATTGCTCATGCTTTACACACTGTCTTGGTCAGTTTTTTCAATTGAACTCGCTTCTTTTAGCTTCTTTTTTGCTTTCGCTTTTGCAATCGCTGCGGCAATTTTTGATTTTTTATCCATTGCGGCATTCGACTTACTTCCGGCTAGGCTTGGGTTGCTACTGATATTATCAGTCTTATTTGCAACCGTATTTTCTTGTGCTACTTGACTAGGTTGCGAGCTATTTCCATCTGTTTTTGTTGAGTTGCTATTACCATCGGCACTTGACTCATTCGTTTCTATACTTTGTTCGTCTACAGCTTTGGCATTAGCCTTTGCCAGTGCTTTATTTTTAGCTTTAGCTTTAGCTATAGCGGCAGCAACTCTGGCCTTTTTATCATCTGTATTTACGGCTTTTTCAACCACAGCCTTTTCACTTATACAATTAACGGTGGCTTTATCCGATTCAGTGATTTCGGTAGATTTAGCAAGCTTCTTAGCTTTTGCTTTGGCAATAGCTGCGGCGATTTTGGCTTTTTTATCACCTACACTTGGCTGTTGAGTTGCAGCCTCTTGTTCTTTTTCAGGTTTGCTCTTTAGAGTTTCGCTTACACTCTCACTGCTACTTGGCGCTTTATTCGCTGCTTCTGCTTTAAGTTTTTTCTTTGCTTTAGCTCGAGCTATTGCTGCAGATACTTGAGACTTTTGATCATCGGCGATATCAGTAGATAAATCCGCTGGTGAAGTCGGTGTATTGTCCCGATTTTGAGCTAGACCTTGTGAGGCTTTTTTAGCTTTAACACGCGCTAGTGCAGCTGCAACCGCAGACTTAGCACCCGTAGCTTCAGGGGTTGCTTTATTCATTGCCGCTTTACGTGCAGCAGCCGCTTTTTTATGTTTTTCTTGTCGCGCAATTTTCTCTTTTTCTAATCGTAATTTACGTGCTTCAAAACGAACCTTCGCTTTTTCAGCCTTTAAATCTAATTGTTGCTGTTCACGTATTTCAGCTTTAGCGATACGATAATAATGCACCAATGGAATTTGACTTGGGCACACATAAGCGCAGGCGCCACAATCAATACAATCTCGCAAATTAAGTTTTTCTAACTGAGAATAATCTTTAGCTTTTGCGCTCCATTGCAATTCTTGCGGCAGTAGTTGACTAGGGCATACATCACTACACTGGCCACAACGAATACACTCAACTTCTTTACTTTCTTTTTCAAATGCACTGGGCATTTCAACTTTGCTGGGCACTAAAATACAGTTACTGGTTTTTACAATAGGTACGAGTTCACTAGAAACACTAAAGCCCATCATAGGACCACCCATGATCACCGGCTGCTTTTGATTTTCGATAGCGTGTACATGACATTGCTCAAGTAAGAAATTTATTGGTGTCCCCAATAATGCCCAAACATTTTGTGGCTTATCTAATGCTTGGCCTGTAACGGTGACAACACGACGAATAAGTGGCGTGTCATGTCTAACTGCTTCATTAATAGCAAAACAAGTCGCCACGTTTTGCATAACAATGCCAGAATGAATCGGTAGTCGACCGGAGGCGACCTCTTGACCTGTTAAAATTTGAATGAGCTGCTTTTCACCGCCTGCAGGGTATTTAGTTGGCACAACACATACTTTTATCTTTTCAATGTTTGCGGTAGCTTGTTGTATGGCTTTAATGGCTTTAGGTTTATTGTCTTCAATAGCAACTAAAATAAAGGCAGGCTTAAGTAATTTGTCGAGAATTTTAATGCCATCAACAACCGCATCACTGTGCTCCATCATGAGCAGATCATCAGCCGTTATATAAGGCTCGCATTCTGCACCATTAATAATTAAGAAGTTAATATCAGGCTTACTGCTTACTTTAATATGAGTAGGGAAGCCCGCACCTCCCATGCCAGCGATACCTGCATCGGAAATCTTTTCAATTATTTCACTGTTTGATAACAGTCCTAAATCGGGACAAATATCTCTTTTACGCCAAGTATCTTCACCATCGACATCGAGAAATATACATAATTGACTCAAGCCTGAAGGGTGTGCAATGACAGATAATTTTATCGCACTGATAGTGCCACTCGTCGGTGCATGAATCGGCACCATCATAGGGTTGGTACCTAATGTTAGCGCTTGCCCTTTTAAGACGTGGTCGCCGATACTAACCAACAAATCACCTTCTCGGCCGATATGTTGTTGTAGCGGAATAATTAACTGCTTTGGTAAAGTAAGTTGCTTAATAGGTTTACTTGCAGTTAAAAACTTTTGTTCTGGGGGATGAATACCGCCATGAAAATCCCAAAAGTGTCCACGCGTGATACGTTCTATTATTGATTCCACCATACTCTCCTAATCCAGTTGCTTTACTGGAATACTGGTTAAATCCCATTGCCAATTATGAATAGTATCTGGCAATTCACGCATTTCAATACAATCTACAGGGCAGGGAGCAACACATAAGTCACACCCTGTACACTCATCTATGATGATGGTATGCATTTGTTTAGCTGCGCCGATAATGGCGTCAACAGGGCAAGCCTGAATACATTTTGTGCAGCCGATACAATCTTCTTCAATAACAAAAGCGACTTTAGGGCGATTACTTTTTGGAGTCTCACCTTGTGCATGACTGTTATCAAGGGGTTGTACCTCAACGCCCATTAAAGCTGCTATTTTTTTGATGGTATCTTCGCCGCCCGGCGCACACTTATTAATAGCCTCACCATCGGCAACAGCTTGTGCGTATGGCTTACAGCCAGGGTAGCCACATTGACCACATTGAGTTTGAGGAAGTAGCGCATCAAGTTGATCGACAATAGGATCGGCGTCAACTTTAAAACGTACGGAGGCAAAACCGAGTAGGGCACCAAAAATGGCAGCAATACTGCCTAAGACTAGGATAGCAAGAAGGATGTTCATGTTAAATTTTCACCAAACCGGTAAAGCCAAGAAAAGCTAATGACATTAAACCAGCAGTAATCATGGCAATCGCTGTGCCTTTGAAGGGTCCCGGTACATCGGCATTTGCTAACTTTTCGCGCATGGCGGAAAATATGATTAATACTAAAGAGAAACCTAAGGCAGCACCAAAGCCATAAATAATAGATTCAAAAAAGCCATGTTGTAACCTTAAATTGAGTAAAGCAACACCCAGTACTGCACAGTTAGTGGTTATTAAGGGTAAGAAAATACCTAATAATCGGTAAAGACTGGCACTGGTTTTATGAACAACCATTTCAGTAAATTGCACAACAACGGCAATAACCAAAATAAAGCTCATGGTAGTTAAGTATTCAAGATTAAGAGGCACGAGCAGATAAGTGGTAACTAAGTAGCTCAATAGAGAGGCTAAAGTCATCACGAAAACAGTGGCGAATGACATGCCTATAGCTGTTTCAGTACGTGAAGAAACCCCCATAAAAGGGCATAAGCCAAGAAATTGCACTAAAACAAAGTTGTTTACAAGGACAGTGCCAACGAGTAGTAATAGATAATCAGTCATTTACTTTATAGGTCATTAAGTTATTTATTATAATAATGTCGCTATTATCCTTGTTTTTATAAGATATAACAACACATCAGCAGTAGGGGTATTAAGCTTTGTTTGACTTTCTTTGCCTTGAAACAACAAAAGGCTGTTTTATAAAAAAGCAGAATGATAGTTACATACCCGTTACCATTCAAAGTGCAGGATTTCAGTGGGAATTAAAATGACTTTAGGCAAGGGAGATAATTTAATCATAGTTATTCTATGTTTTGATTATTTAACGCGGTATAAAGTCATTTAAAGCCCATCGTAGAAGCGTTTGAGCAACATCACTACATCACAGCGCCTTGAATTGAAATTGCTCAAGCACTCTGAAACATACATCTTGATTGGTAACGGGTATTCATTCGGCTTTAACGCAGTAAAAATAATGAATTTATAATTGAGCAGGTTTTCCAACATAATAGCCCTGACAGCCATCAATAAATAGTTTCTCTAAGGTATGTTTTTCTTCTTGGCTTTCAACACTTTCAGCTAATACGCTAATGCCAAGCCTATGGGCTAAATCAACCATTAAGCGTAAGAAGTATTGATTATTTTTATCATCATCAATATCACGGGTATAAGAGCTATCCATTTTAATATAATCAGGTGTTAAATCTCTAAAAAATTTAAAAGATGTTAAGCCTACACCAAATCGTTCTACCGTTACTCTTGAGCCAAGGCGATGTAACATGTCAACCAAACGTTTAGCTGTTTTTATGTTTTGTTGCAAACCTAACTCCGATATTTCAAATACTAGACGGGGAGTCGCTGTGGGCTCGCGTAATAACTTACGCTCTAGCCAGATCATAAAATGTTCGTCATTAATGCTTCGATGGCTAAGGTTGATACCATAACTATTTTCTAGCATATTTTTACTGGTTATTTCTTTAATTACTGTCTCTATGATTAGACGGTCAACATCGATTATTTTATCTAATTTTTCTGCCATAGCAATGAATGTGGCTGTTGGTAACATGTCATCGTTAGCATTAAGAAAACGCGCTAACACTTCGCCATACACACGGTTATTACGACCACTGGGGAGGATAGGTTGCAATAATAAAGTTATGCGACCAGAATCTAGGACGCTATCTATCTCTTGACGCCAATTTTGACTGCCAAAGTTAGCACTATTATTACTTAAAATATCAATATCTTTTTGTGAGTACCATGAGTTAGTTTTTTGTGTTTGAGCGACACTGACACCGGTATCGGCTAATGCTAATAACTCACCCAAAGGTTTTGATTTATCAAAATAGACTAAACCAGTAAAAGCAACAGAATCTAATTCATTAATTTCTTGATAGTCGTTGAATTTAATTGTTAAGTCATTAGCGTAATTTTCAGCTACCTTGAGTTTTTCGTTCGGTAAAATAGTGGCAAAATCAGAACTGTTCAAACGGAAAAGCTTTCCGTTTGGGTGGTTTACTAAAGTGTTTTTTATTATTTTAGCAACTTTGACAATATAGTTGTCGCCTGAGTTGTAGCCATGTACTTGGTTGATGGTTTGCAGCTCAGAGCAGCGCGTAATAAGCAGAACGCCAAAGGTAACAGGACCTTCCTGTACAATTTTATTTTCATAAAATTGTACAAATTGATTTCGGTTTTCTACGCCGGTTAAACTATCGACATGTGCTTCTATTTCTAAATTACTTGTGTTTTTAAGTTGCTTGGTCATCATTAACTTTATTTCAGCAATGCCTTCTTGCAACGCGGGTATTTCTAATAAATGATTAGTTTCGGTTTCTTTTGTAATGAAATCTGGGTCATTAATTTTAGCTAACTCACCACTAATTTTCTTACTTATGATACGAAAAATAACTGATTGTAGTTTGTAATTTAATTTAGCCGAAATAAAGACAAATAAAAGGGCTAATAAAAAAATGCCTATAAATAGCTGTGTTACAAAGTTGATTATGCCGGTGAAAGCTAATTGGTATTGAATCTGTAAGTTTAGTTTATCAACAGAAACTGTCTTTTGTTTTGCTAAAAAAGCATCAAGGACATTACTTCGATTGTTTTTGTAATTAACGAGCACTTGTGAATTATTTTTAATTATTAATGTTTGGTAATTTGTGCTGGCATGTAAAATTGTCGCTAATTTAGTCGCAATTTCATTAACGGGTAAATCATCACCTATCAACTGCTGACTAATAATTTGAATGTTTTTTTGCTGTGTCAGTGTTTCCTGGCCCGCATACAAGCTGAGTAATGAAAATGTAATGGCGACTAAAGCGAGTATAAAAACTAACGCAAATAATGCATTTTTAATGAGTAACTTAGAAAACTTAAACATAATTCAATCAATTGCTCCATTCAAAATCCATTAGGGCGCTAAAACATACATGTAATATAACTACTAATTATTGTATGAAAATATAGTCAAAGTATAGGGGCAATACTAAGATATTGTAAAATATAAATTAACCATGCTATTTTACCTACACAATTTACTGGGTAAATAGAGTAAAATAATGTACTTTTGCTGTTGATAATACTTAATGCCTCTTGCGCTTGTTAGCGAGCCATTATATAATTCGCCACAATCGAACTTAGTAAGATGTCACTGAATAAACTCACTATAGTGGTGTTGTTTATATTCTTATTAATATTATTAGTAGTTTAGCTATTAATAACCGGATTAAACCCTTTATCGCGTTTAATCCAGGGGGAAAACAGTGAAATAAGCCCCTGATTTGGGGTTTTTTTGTTTTTAAGCGTAAAAATTACGTAAAAAAGACAAATACAGTAAAATTTCGCTGGGCTATACGCCCTTTTTTTATATCTAATTTTTATATTGTACTGCTTATGAAATGATCATGAGGGTAGAATAACAGGAGAAAACGCTTGGCTAAATTTGAGCAAAAACTAACTGATTTATTAAGACCTGCAGTTGAAGAAACTGGTAAAACATTACGAGGCATTGAATATCTTAGTGCAGGTAATAACTCAGTTTTACGTTTGTTTATTGACCATGAAAATGGCATCAATGTTGACGATTGTGCGGAAGTTAGTCGTCAAGTTGGTGCATTATTAGATGTAGAAGACCCAATTAGTAGTGAATATAGTTTAGAAGTTTCATCACCTGGTGTTGATTGTCCCTTGTTTGAGTTGGCACATTTTCAAGAAGTCATTGGTGAAATTGTTAATGTAAGATTATCTATGCCTTTAAATGGTCGTCGAAAATTTAAAGGACCATTAGTCGCTATAGAAAACGATACCCTAATAGTAACAGTTGATAGCATCGATTATGAACTTGCTATCAGCAATGTAGACAAAGCGAATCTTGTCGCAAAGTTTTAAACCTTGAATATAAGTTAACATAAATTAAAGGCTAAGTAGCATGAGTAAGGAAATATTACTGGTTGTTGATGCGGTTTCTAATGAAAAAGCATTACCACGAGAAAGCATTTTTGAAGCGATGGAAACCGCTTTAGAAACAGCTACCAAGAAAAAATACGAAGGAGACATCATTGTACGTGTCAGTATTGACCGTATAACGGGCGAGTTTGAGACTTTTCGTCGTTGGTTAATCATCGAAGACGGTGTAGCAATGGAAAATCCATATGCTGAAATCGGTTTAGCAGCAGCGCAATATGATGCTCCTGAACTAAATTTAGGTGATTATTCAGAAGATCAAATTGAGTCAGTAAAATTTGATCGTGTAACAACACAAACAGCTAAGCAAGTAATTGTTCAAAAGATACGTGAAGCTGAACGTGCTTTAGTGACCGAAGCTTATCAAGAACACTTAGGTGAGATTGTTACTGGTGTGGTTAAAAAGGCGAGCCGTGAGAGTGTTATCGTCGATTTAGGTAATAATGCTGAAGCGGTTATTTATCGCGATGATATGTTACCACGCGAAACATTTCGTCCAGGTGATCGTGTTCGTGGTTTGTTGTATGAAATTAAACCTGAAGCACGTGGCGCACAATTATTTTTAAGTCGTACTAAACCAGAAATGTTAGTTGAACTTTTCCGTGTTGAAGTACCAGAAATTGGCGAAGAAATGCTAGAGATTAAGGGCGCAGCTCGTGATCCTGGCTCTCGTGCAAAAATTGCCGTGAAAAGTAATGACAAACGTATTGATCCTGTTGGCGCTTGTGTAGGTATGCGTGGTTCTCGTGTCCAAGCGGTATCTGGCGAATTAGGCGGTGAGCGCGTTGATATCGTTTTATACGATGACAATGTTGCACAATATGTAATCAATGCTATGTCACCGGCTGAAGTTGCATCAATAATTGTTGATGAAGACAAAGGCACTATGGACATTGCTGTTGAAGAAAGCAATTTAGCGATGGCCATTGGTCGTAGTGGTCAAAACATTCGTTTAGCAAGTCAGTTAACTGGCTGGGAACTAAATGTAATGACTGTTGCTGATATGAAAGAAAAACATCAAGCAGAAAACGATAAAGTTTTAAACTTATTTATTGATAAGTTAGATCTTGATGAAGACTTTGCAACATTGTTGGCTGAAGAAGGTTTTACTTCATTAGAAGAGATTGCCTATGTACCAACAACTGAAATGTTAGATATTGATGGTCTCAATGAAGAAATCATTGAGCAGCTTCGTGAACGTGCTAAAGAAGCATTAACGACACAAGCACTTGCAAGTGAAGAGACTTTAGAAGGCGCAGAGCCAGCACAAGACTTACTTGACCTTGACGGTTTAGAGCGTCACTTAGCGTTTGTTTTAGCTAGTCGAGGTGTTCGTACATTAGAAGACTTAGCAGAACAAGGTATCGATGAAATAAGCGATATTGAAGAATTAACTGAAACCAAAGCGGGCGAGCTAATCATGGCTGCACGTAACATTTGTTGGTTTAACGAAGAATAATAACACCGGAGAATATACTAGATGGCAGATATAACAGTAGCAGAACTTGCCAAAGAAATCGGAACACCGGTGGATCGCTTAGTCACTCAATTAGCTGACTCAGGCGTGAATAAATCGGCTACCGATGCTATTTCGCAAGATGAAAAAGAAGCCTTGTTAGGGCACCTTAAAAAACAACATGGTGATGAGTCGGAAGCAAAGCCGAACAAACTCACTTTAAACCGTAAAACTAAATCTACTTTGACTATGGGTCACGGTAGTAAAGCTAAGTCGGTAAATGTTGAAGTTCGTAAAAAACGTACTTATGTTAAACGTAGTGACGTTGAAGATGAAAAATTAGCTGAAGAAGCAGCCAAAGCAGAAGCCGAAGCAGCGATTTTAGCCGAAGCAGAAGCTAAAGCAAAAGCCGAAGCTGCCGCTAAAGAAGCTGAAAATGAAAAAGGTGTTGCTGCAGCTAAAGCTGAAGTTGAAGCTGAGCGTAAAGCCGCAGCCAAAGCAGAAGCCGCTGTCAAAGCAAAACAAGCCGCGGTTGAAAAATCGAAAAATGTTGAAAAAGCGCCTGAAAAAGTTGCTGAAACTGAAGAAGCTAAAAAACTTCGTCTAGCGCAAGAAAAAGAAGTTGCAGCTAAAATTGAAGCTGAAGCGAAAGAAGCGAGTGATGCTGCTAAAAAATTAGCAGAAGAAAATGAAGGTCGCTGGAAAGAACAAGAAGCTGAGCGTAAAGTAAAAGAAAAAGAAGTTGTTCATGTAACTTCTTCAGTATATGCGCAAGAAGCAGAAGATAAAGTTGATGCTGCTGATGAAACAGCAGGTCGACGCCGTAAGAAGAAAAAACCAGCAGACCGTAATGCTCGTGGTGGCCGTAATGCTCAACGAGGTCGTAAAGCTACTTTATCTGCACCACAAAGCTTAAAACATGGCTTTACTAAGCCGGTTGAAACGAAATTACAAGACATTCGCATTGGCGAAACAATCTCTGTTGCTGAACTTGCTAATAAAATGGCAAAGAAAGGCGCTGAAGTTGTTAAAGCTATGTTTAAAATGGGCGCTATGGCGACCATTAACCAAGTTATTGACCAAGAAACTGCTGCATTAGTGTCTGAAGAAATGGGCTTTAACGTAGTACTTGTTAAAGAAAATGCTTTAGAAGAAGCTGTATTGGCCGATCGTGATGATGCTGGTGATGCGGTAACTCGTGCTCCGGTTGTTACTATCATGGGTCATGTTGACCACGGTAAAACATCACTACTTGATCATATTCGTGAAGCAAAAGTAGCTGACGGCGAAGCCGGTGGTATTACTCAGCATATCGGTGCTTATCACGTAGAAACGGGTCATGGTATGATCACTTTCTTAGATACTCCTGGTCATGCTGCGTTTACTGCAATGCGTTCTCGTGGTGCTAAAGCGACTGATATCGTTATTATTGTTGTTGCCGCCGATGATGGTGTTATGCCACAAACAATTGAAGCAATTCAACATGCTAAAGCATCTGATGCGCCAATTATCATTGCTGTTAACAAGATGGATAAGGAATCAGCTGATCCAGATCGTGTTAAGAGTGAGTTATCACAACATGACGTACTTTCAGAAGAGTGGGGCGGTGACGTTCAATTCTGTCATGTATCAGCCAAAACTGGTTTAGGTATTGATGAATTACTTGATGCAATATTATTACAATCAGAAGTATTAGAATTAACGGCTGTTGTTGATAAGATGGCAAGCGGTGTTGTGGTTGAGTCTAAGCTTGATAAAGGTCGCGGCCCAGTTGCAACAGTATTAATTCAAGAAGGTACGTTGAAGCAAGGTGATATCGTATTGTGTGGTTTAGAATACGGTCGTGTTCGTGCCATGCGTGATGAAAACGGTAGAACAATCCAGTCAGCCGGTCCATCAATTCCTGTAGAAATCATCGGTCTTAGCGGTGTTCCAATTTCAGGTGATGAAGCAACTGTTGTTAAAGATGAGAAAAAAGCCCGTGAAGTTGCCTTGTTCCGTCAAGGTAAATTCCGTGATGTGAAACTTGCCCGTCAGCAAAAAGCTAAACTTGAAAATATGTTTGCTAGCATGGCATCTGGTGAAATCTCAGAAGTTAACGTGGTACTTAAATCAGATGTACAAGGTTCACTTGAAGCTATTACTGATTCATTACTTAAACTTTCAACTGATGAAGTTAAAGTTAAAATCATCGGCTCTGGTGTTGGTGCTATCACTGAAACTGATGCCACTTTAGCTGCAGCGTCAAATGCTATCGTTGTTGGTTTCAACGTCCGTGCTGATGTAGCTGCACGTAAAGTACTTGAATCAGAAAATATTGATTTACGTTATTACAGTGTTATTTACGCACTAATTGATGAAGTTAAACAAGCGATGAGCGGCATGTTAGCGCCAGAATTTAAACAAGAAATCATTGGTCTTGCGCAAGTTCGTGACGTATTCAAATCACCAAAAATCGGCGCTATTGCTGGTTGTATGGTTACTGAAGGTATTATCAAACGTTCAGCGCCAATTCGTGTACTTCGTGAAAACGTTGTTATATACGAAGGTGAGTTAGAATCTCTACGTCGCTTTAAAGATGACGTACAAGAAGTTCGTAACGGTATTGAATGTGGTATCGGTGTTAAGAACTACAATGATGTACGTGTTGGCGATCAGATCGAAGTTTTCGAAACAGTCGAAATTAAGCGCTCGCTGTAACTTTATATTATTGCTAATGACTTCGATAGCAGCATCGGAAGTACTCATTGACTAGCGTCAACTCCGTGCTTCCTCTTTGCTCTCAAAGTAATTAGCTTCAATCTAAAGCAACAGGTGTTTAATTATTTTTCAAAAGGGGCTTATGCCCCTTTTGTGTTAATTATTGATAATTGAAAGCTGTTATAAATAACAGTTTCATAGGAGTATACGATGGCTAGAGAATATGCCCGTACTGACCGAGTAGGTCAGCAAATCCAAAAAGAAATCGCCGTTATTTTAATGCGCGAAATTAAAGATCCACGTTTAAGCATGACGACTGTTTCTGCAGTAGAAGTAACACGTGATTTAGCTTACGCAAAAATATTTGTTACGTTTTTTAACGACAACGCTGATGAAATTAAAGCATCACTAGAAGTACTTGCTGAAGCTGAAGGTTATATCCGTTCACTATTAGGCAAACGTTTACGTGCTCGTATCATGCCGCACTTACGCTTTGTGTACGATAGCTCAATGAGTGAAGGTGTACGCATGAGCGCTTTAGTTGATCAAGCGGTTGCCAGTGATAAAAGCAATGATAAAAATGATGAATCACCAGTTGACGATGAATCGACAAATATAGACAAAAGTACTGATAGTGAGAAAGGCGAATAAGTCATGGCAAAACGTAGAAAAGGCCGTCCGGTCAATGGTGTTTTGTTATTAGATAAGCCTCATGGACTGTCATCAAACCATGCATTACAAACGGTTAAACGCATCTATTTTGCTCAAAAAGCAGGTCATACGGGTGCGTTAGACCCTTTAGCAACTGGTATGTTACCCATTTGTTTAGGTGAGGGAACTAAGTTCTCACAGTATTTACTTGATACCGATAAAACCTATCAAGTTACCGCCAAGTTAGGTGTTCGTACAACAACGAGTGATGCTGGTGGTGAAGTTGTCAGTGAAAAGGCTGTTGATGTTTCAAGTGAACAGTTAGCAGTAGCATTAGAAAGTTTTCGTGGTACAACTCAGCAAGTACCTTCAATGTATTCAGCACTTAAACACAAAGGGCAACCTTTGTATAAATATGCAAGAGAAGGCATTGATGTACCTCGTGAATCAAGAGCTATAACAGTCTTTAATCTTGAGCTATTACGCTTTGAAGGTGATGAAGTTGAACTGAGCATTCATGTTTCTAAAGGGACTTATATTCGCACTATTGTTGATGATTTAGGCGAGTTATTAGGTTGTGGTGCACATGTTGCCCATCTTAGACGTTCTGCTGTCGGCAATTATCCTGTTGATAAAATGATTACGTTACCAGAGCTTGAAGCATTACTTGAAAAAGCTAATGAAGATGAAATAACGCCATCAGAAGTACTTGACCCACTATTACTACCGATGAATAGTGCAGTTGATGGTATGCACTGTGTGTATGTTGATGATATGTCGGCAAACTTCTTACGCCACGGCAATCCAGTTCAAGCCTATAATCAGCCTGAATCTGGCAGTGTACAGGTGTATCTAGGTGAAGATGAAAATGATGCTAATGCTGAATTCATTGGTGTTGGTTTTATCAATGATGATGGTTTACTTGCACCTAAACGCATCGTAGTTATAGAACAGTACTAGCGAGGCAGCTTGTGATTATGGGTAAGTGAATTTATATGACGTTGCAACGCACTATTCACTTGCTTTTTAGTTATTGGCTGCTAGAATACGCGCTCTTTCGTCATCAAAGCTGAATTAGTGTTCGGCTTGATGCGTATTTTAATACTCTTAACTCATATATATGAGGGCAGGGTCAACACACTAAGGATAAATTATGTCTTTAAATGCTATAGAAAAAGCTGCAATCGTTGCAGAATATGCTCAATCAGAGGGTGATACTGGTTCTCCAGAAGTTCAAGTTGCTTTGTTAACTACACAAATCAACCACTTACAAGGTCACTTTAAAGCACACATCCATGATCACCATTCACGTCGTGGTTTATTACGCAT
>MAAB01001368.1_pt1 | contig 25945 bp, 27 predicted proteins | sample 1115991 | NCBI WGS metagenome assembly MAAB01 (sample SAMN04961124, study PRJNA320927) | seawater metagenome | isolation source: sample BD02T18 sea water enriched with oil for 18 days | place: USA:Gulf of Mexico | collected 2013-07-27
TGTGCTACAGTTAATTTCGCATTAACTCATAGAATGAGAAAAGAAACTCAATTCATAAAATTGAAGAAAAAAAACTGCATTACAACATATACTTATGCAACCTCATGTCGCAAATAACGGCGTGATCACAACAACTTTAGGTGAGAACTACGGCACCATCAATGCCACCAACCTTAAACGAGCTCATGCTTACATTGAAAGTAACCAAGCAATGGGAAAAGTCGTTCTCGAAGGTTTTTAAACCAGAAAGATGATGAACGATAGAACGATTGAATAGAAAACACACTCGATCAAATATAGACCACTGCGATTGTACGAGTTGACCAAAGTAATGCTGTTCGTACGGCTTAAAATCTTATAAAGTCTCAAGTGCAATCGGTCTATATGGACATATAGCTAAAAAAGGAATTTGGCACAATGAGCGTTCAACAATTGATAGATATTTTCATCGTATTCACTATAGCTTCCACCGTAACAGTTACTGCCCTCAGCATGATTCCCTTCGGTTAGCCTTTCACTGAACGATTCAAAGGTCGATCGACCCAATACTTCATGCAAGCGGCATCAGCCCAGACATCCAGCCCTTTACCCTATTCCTTTGTAAATACAGCTTAACCACTCGTAATATTACTTATCGGTATCTATTGTGCGATTGGCATTGGTTGATTGTGGCGCTCTGCTTCAACAATCAACCCACTAATAGCCCTAAGCACCTTGCCCTTTGACCCTATTCCTACAGGTCAAGGTTTCTGGTTAAAACCTCTGCGGATTTAATAATTCGTGTGGTCCGGTAAAGCTCTGGGTGCTTTTCGTTCTCAGCGTACCCTACTGGTTCTCCAGCTCCGGTGTTTACGAACCAAGAATTTTCCGGTATCCGATCACCTAATAATTTTTTAAATTCAGTCGGTTTAAGACCTAATGCTTGAGCAGCTGCATTGTAAGTACATCGAGTCTTAACTTTGTTTAGGTAATCTCGGACGATAATAATTTTATCCAGCATTGAAAGGTAACCCTTAAGATATTCAATAATTTAGTTTGATAATTTACCCGTAGTTTACCATCCAGCTTGCAGAAAGCGAGCGCCTGTTCTTGCCGCAGCATCTATTGTCACTGCCGGAGCTCCATCTATAGAAATATACTCTTTAAATATCAATAAGTTAACACAACATTCTTTAAATACGCCCCCTTGAACAAATGTCAAAAAAGTTGGCCTTCAATTAACTAAAAGAGCTTAAGATAATCTGTGATATTATGCGAATTGCAAGTGTTTGGCGCATTAATGAGCAAAAAATAGCCAAGAATATTTCTTGTTTATGCCGCTAAGTGTTTGAATTAACAATACAATTAGGTGTTTCGGGGAGCCTTATCATGAATGAACATGAGAAAATCAACTATATAGAGTATCCAGCGAAAGATATAGTTGCGACAAAACGATTCTTCGAAACTGCATTCGGCTGGATCTTTGAAGATTTTGGGCCTGATTACACTGCATTTAAAGGTGAAGGCCTTGATGGAGGTTTTTTTAAATCTGATCAATCCTCATCAACTGACACCGGCGCTGCATTAATCGTTTTCTACAGCAGCAACCTTGAAATAACTCTTAGCAAAATCAAGCAAGCTGACGGGGCAATTGTAAAAGAGATATTCCCCTTTCCAGGTGGCCGTCGCTTTCATTTCAAAGAACCAAGCGGGAATGAATTTGCGGTATGGTCAAATATTAGTTTATAACATATGCATCGTAAAAAGCCGCCTGGGTGGCAAGCGTACAACATTAGGGCCAAACAAATGAATAACGAAAACACTAAGAAAGAGAGTCAATGCAAAGGACAATGCGAGTGTGGAAATACTAATTTCACTATCCAAGGTGAACCCATTTTTCGCCTATTCTGTCACTGTACGATCTGCCAAGAATTTAATAATACTGCCTACTCTGATATAACCGTTTTTCATTCAAAAGACGTGCATTTACATGACAAGGAAAAAGTTAACTTTAAAAAATATAAGTCGCCGCCAGCAGTTCAAAGAGGGAAATGCATTGCTTGCAATAAGCCTGCTATAGAGTTTTTGGATTTACCCTTACTTCCATCACTGACTATCATTCCTAGTGCAAACATCCCATCAGGACAATTTCTCCCTGAACCATCCAATCATGTTTTTTACCATCGCAGGATCGCAGATATAAACGATACTCTGCCCAAACACAGTGGTTTCATAAAGAGCCAAGCGGTATTCATCGCTAAACTTTTGCCAGGTTTACTCCGCAGATTTAATAATACATAAACAATAACGAGGGAGTAACACACCTAAAATGCTGCATCGTCCGTCAAAAACAAACCGTAAAGCTATCGTCAACGTTGCATTACATCTAGTAGTTGTCACGTGCTTTCTTGGGTTTGGCAAAAGTAATACTGTATTGGCGGAACAATCGCCCGTCGAAATCAAAGAGTCCCCTTCGATAAAATATTTTTATAAAAAAGTCACTATGTCGGACGGTGAAATGCGACTAAAGAGCGAAGGTATCGCAAAAACACTGGCTATCGCCGTGGTCAAAAAAGCACGTACAGAAATTGCCGGGCCACTTATCTACGTCTATAAAGATTTGGATAAAATGGCTCCCAGTAGTATTACCGCAAAGATTGGGTTTCAAGTTAAGAATAATGCTCGGCAATCTGGTCGCTATCGTTTTGAAACACTAAAACCGTTTCGCTATATTAGCTATCACTCCGTACGCAAGAAGAATGCAAAACCTGATAACAGCAAAAATGAATGGAAGAAGCTGTACGCTTTAGCTTATCAAAAGGGTCTAAAAGTATCTGGAGAAAGTCGCACCGTCATTAAATTGGTAGCAGATAATACAGCCCTAGATATAGAATTCCAGCTAGGGGTTAACTAGGCCATCACTGGTAGAGTCGTTACTATTCAAGTACACAATATTTTCTGTATACCTGCGAGGAGCAGCTATAATCATACCTACCCATAGTTACTGATGCAGTAACCTAAGAACCGCCACAACCAGATCCCCGGCCTTCTCTCCAATTGAATGTGCATCTCCCTATTTTTAAGCATTTCGAGTGCATCTTAAGCAAAAAAAACCTCGATATAAATCGAGGTTTCTTAGCTTATACACAATCAAGGTTAAATTCAGGAGGCCTTCTTTTTTCTTTGCAACATGAATCCAGCTAAACCAAGACCAAATAATGCTATCGAAGATGGTTCTGGTATGGCCGCTATCTTGATCTGCATATCATCAAGGATATAAGCATCATTACTACCGGTCGAGGTGATGCGAATCTCATCAAAAAGAAATCCGGTAAAGTTAACGTAATTCCCCGAATAATTGGTATTTAGAGACATCGATTCAACGAGTGCGTTGCCTAGATAGGCTGAAAAAACTGTAGCCTGTGTATTACTTACAAATGCAAACGCAAGCTCAGACAAACGAGAATCAAATAAGAATGACGTAGGATCATTACAGCAGCCAGCCCCGAAATTGTCGATAACACTATTGGTCATATTAGGATAGGTGCCGTTAAAGCTATTACTGACATAGTTACCAGCACTAAATGTCATTCCAGAAAATTGCGAGCCTGCAGCAGTACCATGACCAGCATTGGTATCGAAATCCTCAGTATCGAATGTTCCACTCAATCCACTGGCGCTGTAGATAATTGTCGCATTAGCAGAACTTGCAAACATCAATAATCCACATAAAAATATAAAGATTCTCATTTTATTCTCCAAAGTTATAAAAACGAACAAGGTTATAAAAACGAACAACTTTCTTAAAACACACGCCTTTAACAGCACAATGCGTGCCATTTAAAAAAAACCAACTATCTTCAAACAGTTAATTATTTTTGTTCTTTAAAGCAATCACACAATGTAAAGATACTCGACATTTACCAGGTCACTTCCAACGAGTATTTACCAATAAGACGTTGAAGTGGTCGCAGGCTGCAGCACCTTAGTCCTACTAAATACGAGATTGGACTCCAGCACTCTAGATATGGTTGTAGAGATACCAGGTCACCCCAACCAACGATAGGATAAAGCTATCAAAACAAATGATTTAATTTATTTTATTTACCAACTGTATCTCGTTAATCTCCTATTGAACTTAATTACTACTTAATCACTGCTGCTAATACAGCATTAAGATGAACGGAGGCTCCATGAAAAAACAACATTTTCTGATGGCAACTGCAATAGCAAGCGTGCTTGCGACAGTTAGCACTTCTCACGCAAGTACAGATGAAATATCAAAGCCTAAAGGCGCTACGGGTAGCACTACGGTGATTGCTGGACAGGCAAAACCGAATAAATATTGGTGGCCTGATCAGCTAGACCTTTCTTCGTTACGCGATCACGATAAACGCTCAAACCCCATGGGGAGTGATTTCAATTATGCAAAGGAATTTAACAAGCTAGATTTGAAAGCGGTTAAACAAGATATCAATGCTTTGCTTACAGCCTCTCAAGATTGGTGGCCTGCAGATTACGGTAATTATGGTCCATTTTTTATTCGCATGTCATGGCACAGTGCTGGTACCTATCGCACGCTAGATGGTCGCGGTGGTGGTGACGGTGGGCAGCAACGCTTTAACCCTCTCAATAGCTGGCCAGATAATGGTAACTTAGATAAAGCTCGGCGCTTGTTGTGACCAGTAAAACAAACGTATGGCTACGGTCTATCATGGGCAGACTTAATGATCTTGGCCGGCAACGTCGCGCTAGAGAACATGGGGTTTGAAACCTACGGATTTGCTGGAGGCCGTACCGATGATTGGGAACCAGACTTAGTTTACTGGGGACCAGAAGTTGAAATGCTTGCCAGTGACCGTCACGGCAGAGATGGTAAGTTGAAGCGCCCGCTGGGGGCGACTCATATGGGGCTAATTTATGTAAACCCCGAAGGTCCTAGAGGTAAACCAGATCCAATGGGCTCAGCTAAAAATATTCGTACTGCCTTCGCTCGTATGGCGATGAATAACGAAGAAGTCGTTGCCCTTATTGCTGGCGGGCACACCTTTGGTAAAATGCACGGCGCACATAAACCCGCGGATTGTTTAGATCGTGAACCGGGAGCTGCCGCGCTTGAAGAACAAGGCCTTGGTTGGAAAAACAAATGCGGAAAGGAGCATTCTGAAGACACTGTAACCAGTGGCCTGGAAGGCGCTTGGACCCAAGCACCAACGCAGTGGACCTCTTTATACTTGTCTAACTTACTTAACAATGATTGGAAGCAAACCCGCAGCCCAGCTGGTGCCATTCAGTGGATTCCGACGAATGAATCGCTGCATAAGTCGGTACCTGATGCCCATGTGCAAGATAAACATCACGCGCCCGTCATGACGACGGCTGATTTAGCGATGAAGTTTGATCCAGAGTACAAAAAGATTGCAGAACGTTTCTTGGAGAACCCTAATGAATATCAAAAAGCGTTTGCTAAAGCGTGGTACAAGCTGACACATAGGGATATGGGACCAAGAGCATTCTATTTAGGCGCAGAAGTGCCAAGAGAAGAACTTATTTGGCAAGACCCTGTTCCAGAAGCAACAGCCAAGCCACTCAACCCCCAGGTTGTTACAGACCTTAAAAAGGATATTATTGACTCTGGCTTAACTGTCTCTGAATTAGTGCGTACAGCATGGGCTTCAGCGTCAACCTTCCGTGCTAGCGATAATCGCGGAGGGGCTAACGGGGCGCGTATTGCTCTAGCTCCGCAAAAAGATTGGGTGGTTAATAACCCTCAAGAATTGGATAGAGTATTAGGCACACTAAGAGAGGTTCAGGCTGATTTTGGTAAAGATAAAGTGTCTTTGGCTGATTTGATTGTTCTTGGTGGTGCAGCAGCAATAGAAAAAGCAGCACAAGATGCTGGCGTGAAACTTGAAGTACCATTCCAATCAGGGCGCGCGGACACAACCCAAGACAAAACTGATATTAATTCGTTTTCGCTACTTGAGCCCAAAGCGGATGCTTTTCGTAATTATTTCAATGCCAGCGAGGCTTATCGCTCTCCATCAGAAATGCTTGTTGATAAAGCTGACCAGTTGAATTTGACGGTACCAGAAATGACCGCGCTTGTCGGTGGAATGCGTGTGCTTGATACCAATTCTGATAGATCAAAGCACGGTGTATTTTCAGCTAAACCTGGTACATTAAATAATGACTTCTTTATCAACTTGTTGGATATGTCTATTCAGTGGAGAAAGTCTGACATCGACGGGCTCTACCAGGGAGTTGATCGAAAAACAGGTCAAGTGAAGTATACAGCTACCCCGGTTGATCTTATTTTTGGATCGAACTCTGAGCTACGCGCCATTGCTGAAACGTATGCTTTTGATAATTCAAAAGAAAGGTTCGCCAATGACTTTGTTAAAGCATGAGTCAAAGTTATGCAAGCAGATAGGTTTAATCTGAAGTAATATCGTCCCTGGATAGAGCAGCGCACTGTTTTGCTGCTCTATCCCACCAAAGCAGTACACTGCCGACGCTGTCGCATACCCGCTCAGAAGGCAAAAGCGATCAAACACTCCAACTCACTCCCCATGTAATTCTTTTAACGCCTGCTCTCTCACTTCCATAATCAACTTAAGCGCATTATTCACATCGACCGCCGAGTGAGTAACCATGTCACGATCAAGGTTCGCTACACCGGTTTTACGAAAAGCAGTTTTTAAATTCTTTCCCGTGCTGCTCAGGTGCACAAATACATTACGCCGGTCCTCGGTGCCATGCACCCTCTCCACATATCCCTTTTTCACTAAGCCATCTACCTGGCGAGTTAAAGTCGACGAATCTTTTACTGACCACTGCCCTAGCTCTCCTAGGGTTTGATTATCCCTATCCCATAATTGATTCATTAATACAGACTCTTCTGGAGTCAGGTTTATTCCCGCACTCTTAATCCGCTTAGCCGTGACCTGACGCAAGATATTACCTGTCTTGGTGATGTGGTACGTCAGTGAATCTGCAATATCCATGGTGTCTCGCCATCGTTGTCGAATTCTAATATATCAATATTTAGCCAGAATAACACATATATGTTATTTACAATATTTGCAGTTGAAAGTATCTGTATATTACAGGTATAGTGAGTTAACTGTGTATACCGCAACAGATCAAAAGCCAATATAGGCATAGAGAGTGAGAGTAATAATGACTGTAGAAGCAAAAGCCACTAGCGCTGAATATGGCCTTGGACCACATACCTATCCCAGAGGGTGGTTTGTTATCGCTGAAGCAAGCGAACTGGATAATGGCGCTATCGGCGTTGATTTTTTTGGTAAAGAAATGGCTCTGTACCGAGGTACTAGCGGGCGTATTGTTCTGTTGGATGCGTACTGTAAACACATGGGTACTCACCTTACCAGGAGCACCTCGGCGCACATCGTAAGCTCTGGCGCACAAATTGTTGGGGACTCCATCGTATGCCCTTACCATGCTTGGAAATACGGTCCCGACGGCACATTAGAAGACATACCCTACGATAACATCTGCCCTAAATCTGGCTCCCTTGATGCCTATCACGTGAGAGAAATCATGGGTTGTATCATGATGTGGCATGACGAAGAAGGTGGTGCCCCGGATTATGAGCCACCCTATCTACCCGCTTGGGATTCCGAGAACACGATACCCTGGGTGCTTGACCACTTGGGTGAAATCCCATTACATAACATCGAAATCGTAGATAACATTTGTGACATTCACCACCTAGGCCCTACCCATGGCGCTCCGTGTGAGTACTTTGAAAACGAATTTATCGATGAAATGGTCATTCAACGTCAAGGAGGGTTTCTAGACCTATATCAGTCTCAATTGGACACCGTTACCTGGTATACCGGCCCCGGCATCTTGTTATCAAAACAAACCTTCGGCGGTATTGTGATGTTTGAATTTATTGCCGGTACTCCTGTTAAAGATGGCGTAACCAAAGCATGGCATGGAGCTCTTTGCTATTCCGCTAACACGCCACCAACAGAAGAGGACATTGCCACTGCACGAGGTTTACAAGCTGGGGTGCTGGAAGCTTTTGCCACGGACTTCCAAGTATGGACACATAAGAAACCCGCCCTTACGGTGATGCAAACACCAAAAGACGGCAATTTCCGCGCGGTACGCAAATGGATGAAACAATTCTATATGCCACGGGATGAAGCAAAAAACCTTCAAGAAAAAATGAACGGTGTGTTGCCAGTAAAGGCGTTTCCACAACCGTCTATGGAAGCGCGTGACGCTGGATTTGAAAACGATTGCTTCAAATTCTTCACGCCATAATTAATACCAACCATCAACAGGATACCTCACATGCTAACGGAACAGTTGGTCTTAAAAAAAATCGCTGATGGTACCTACCAACGACAATGTGATCGCGTGTGGTGGGGACAGGGTTCACAATTGGGAGGATATGTTCAATCCCTGATGCTGGCGGCAATGAGTCAAGAATTACAAGACGACAGTAAACCGGCATTAACACTCCACACCCAATTTCTCCGCCCTGTTACAGATAAAACAATACGCATTGATGTAATCGTTGAGCGCACAGGTCGAAAACTTAGCAATTTACGCGCATCGCTGTATTCCGGTGACCGATTAGCGGTGGTCGCATCCGGGTTATTTGGCCAACAAGCGACTAACCATGATTTTTGTGATATTCAAATGCCTAATCTCCCTATTGTAAAAGGCGATGAAACACCAAAATTACCGAATGTGGGGTTAGATGCCCATAAGCATTTTGATTTCTATCCACGCATTGGTGATTTTGAACGAGGAACAGGACAAGCCCACGTTGCGGGATGGTTACAACCATCCTGGCAATATTCGGTTAACAATGAACTATTGGCATTGGTAGCGGACCTATGGGTACCCGCTGCGTTTCATTACTGGCCCAGTAACGTGGGTGTTGTAGGGCTGGATAGCTATGTTCAGTTCAGAGCTAATCCTAACCAATTAGCGAATAACCACGGCCCTCTGTTACTTAGCTTAAGTACAAAACAAGCGAGTAATGGTTATGTCGATGAAGATGGACTAATTTGGAATAGCACAGGTGAACTGCTGTGCCAGTATCGACAAATGCGTTTGATACTGGATATATAGCATCAAAAAGTGCTCATGAAATCCCTATAGTGTTTTACTACCTTCTCTGGTGATTCCGTGTGTGGGTAATGTCCAACGTTTTCTAATTCGACCACGTTTGGATTTGGAATTAGCTCTATATATCGCTCCACCGTTTGCTTCCCAGCTACTGGATCAAAGATACCATCAATCAACAACATTGGAACGTCCGTTGATTGCAAAGCGCCAACCCAACGCTCCCTATATTGAAATCGGTCATTCAGATAATAAACTAATTTATGACTAAGCTGATGGCCGCCCTGCCGGGTAATCAAATACCACAAATCATCCAAATCTTGTCTTGTCGGCTTTGTTTTCTCTCCGAAGACTGGGGCAAAACTCTTGTTGAATATTTGCTGTGTTGAAAATGTTGACACTACGCTACCGATAGGGCTATTGAGTAACGTTTGAATAATGCGTTCTTTAGAAAGACTATGGCAACTATGAAGATCAAAATACCAATAAAAATCGCACCTATTTTTTTCATTTGTTTCTCTGCTTATTACCGATTTCCGCTAGATACAATGCTATTACCAGCGATACAGTCAATATCAACATCAAAATCCACGGCGGCGAGGCCTCTGTTACCGAAGATACATGATACGTAGCGAATAATGTTGGGATGTACTCTACTAAGCCAACAATTGTCATGGCCCAATACGACCACCGTTCAAATTTTAAGAAAGGAATGGACAGTAATATTAAAATTGCAGTGCCTGTCGCTAAAAAACCTGCCGCCTCTGTACGCATCATACCAAGGTAAAGTGTTTGAGATAAATGATCTACATTTACCCATTGAGTTTGAATCACATCAGAATGAAATGGCATAAATTCACTAGAAAACTCATATACGAGACCGATGCTTATCATCATAAAGATATTAAGTACGTAAATACCAAAAGCAATTTTAAGTGTAAAATTCATTTTCATCCATACTGGGTAACATTAACCGACTTCTAGATGATATCACTCTGGGATAAACAAAGGGTCTACTGGCATTCCTTATTTTGATTAATTCTTTTATCGCCCCTAACACCACCATTGTCTAATATCTTACCTTGTACGAATAACCCTAGGTCACTTTCAATAGTAACCATACCACTCAAACCTTGGATATTTTCAAGTGGTTTATTATAAAAAAACCACAAATGCTTGTTAGATTGCACAGCCCATCAATATTTGAAGGTCACCATTCTCTGTTGGAACCAGCGAACCCTCAATAGTATTAGAAGGTGACATATTTCTAGATGACTCTCTTTAACAACTCACTGAAAAATGCAGGCACCTTTACTATAAAATTGCCTAGGTGAGTAACCGAAGGCATTCTTGAACGCTGTAGAAAAATGGGCTGAATCTGAAAACCCTGAGATGAGAGCAGCATCAGTCATGCTCTCCCCTGCTGCAATATGCTTGGTCGCCTCGTAAATACGGCACCATTGACGATAACGACGAATCGGCACGCCCGTTTGCGATTTGAAAAGTTGTGCTAACCACGTTGACGACACATTAACTAGCAACGCAAGATCATCAAGCCCCAAATTTTCATGAACATTATCGCGAATATAATCGATAATAAACTTAACCCTATTATCAATTTTATTGGCTGGAATTAGATCTCCTTGATAAATGGATTTCTTAAGTACCACACTTGCACTCTCACCATCTAAACGATCTTGATAGATGTTCTTTAAATCCATTAAAATCGTATCTTCGTCAGCAAGATCATAGTAGACCCCCTCTAAACTACTCGGTGAACGCTTCTTTAATGTTAGAAAGTCCTTAGACAACATATCGAGAATTAGCACACCCACCACTCTGCCAGTGTTTTTTGCTATTAGCTTTTTACCTGCCGGCAATAAAATTGTGCGAGTACGAATAACGGCTTCCTTTGGCTCCCATTCAAATTCCCCATCAATACTCACAAACAAAGACGGACTCGACAAACAAACAATACCATTGGCAGGCGCACACCCAATATAAAGCGCACTCTTACCTAACAAATATATAGAAGGGGTTTCACATCTAAACATAAGAACCGTATTAATACTCCAATATATGGTTGAACACGTATCAAACTAAAAGCCAATCAAATAGCATAGCTTAGCACCCTACAGTAATTCAATTAGGCGTCATGGATAATAAAAACCCCGGCCTAAGCCGGGAAATAGCCCAAAGTAACAACGATAAAATTATGGTAATTCTGAACAATAATTTATGCCATCTTGAATAAATTCAGGCATTGGGAAAGATATTGTACTATCTCCTTTTGAAGATACTAGCTCACCATTCATCACCAACGACCCAGCTGTAGAATAGAAGCTTGTAGGATTAATAGATAACCCTTCTAATGTTGGTAACTTTGTAACACTTAGTACTGATTCAATAGCATCTACATACCCCGGCATCACTTTAATTATTGCCAACGACAAGGCATTCGATAAGTTAACCCTCTCTTCTTCAGTCAATTCCACCAACCCCTTAAATATTTTAAATTTCCGCCCTTGATCTATATTTGTATTAACAATAGGTAGCCCAACAACATCCAGCTGAACCCTATTGTTAATTACTGAAACAGAAACGTCAGCTTGTAGGCCAACAAATGTTTCGAGATTCCCAAGTAAATGATACGACCCTAAAAACTTAAAGTATGCATCTATCGTTACGGGTAATGCCGATATACGAAGTGACATCAAACTATCACTCAATGGCACCAGTTCGATATAAGGCGCTTCTACCGGCTCAATAGTCATTCGATAATCCGCACCCAAAATGTTTGGCGCACCAGCAGCCGTATTAGCACAAAACTCTAGATTCAAAAGGCCCGCCTTAGTTGCTTTCCAAGCGACTTGATTGATTGCATCTACAGACAATGCAGCTGACATACCCGTACTTGCATCAACAGAAGCAGCTTGTTGGCCATTGCGCCGAAAACCTAACCCTACACCATCAGCGTCACTCGAAAATCCCAGATCAACACCTGCACGTATAGCCAACCCTCCTTCAACAGCAATCAATTCGCTAGGCACCAATGTAGCGTCAAAATTTGTCTTACCCAATAAATTACCCGTCAATTGTAAATCAAGTTTTCTAATTCCTTTGTTTATTATTCGTTTAATTGGTTTTTTTAAGGCTCGTTGAAACGTTAATGGCAGTATTTTTTTAGATATCTCGTTGACGATACCTTCTACAATCAATATATCGTCAAAAGTACCACCTGTAAGCTCTACAATGGGCTTACTTAATTTCACTCTAAAATTAGCCATTTTCACACTCACCTTTCCACCTTTTACAGGTAAGGTGACATTGGCGCGAATAATTGCCTTATTAACATTTACCACCCCCTCGATATTTTCCTTAACACACAGCAAAAGGCAAAACTCAGCCTTTCCATTAATCCCAAGGTGAACTCCAGGAATAACAGCTGTCATCTTTAACACTCCATTCTTACTAACAAGGCTGACGTTAGGTTCTTCATAAGCAATATCGATAACCGACAACCGACAACCGAATATTCCCATCAATATCAGTAGGATTGCCCGTATATACAGGGTTTGCAACGTAATCTAAAATATTTTCCTTGAGAATAGTATCACTAACCAGCGCCTCAATTGGACGTAGATTATCATTAGCCACCGTTGCCGCTATCGTATTTTTTAGAACATCATCGTTGATTTCAAAAAAAACATTACTCTCGTTACCGTCTAGATCAACAACAATAACATCAACCTTTGACATATCACCAATAGATACAAAATAACGATCTTCTGTATTTTCATCAGCCTCTGCCATAACGCCATTTACAATAACCCGATCAACTCCTACAGGGTCATTCACTGATAAAGTCAACGTATTATCCCCACTCATCTTTGGTGTCGATATAACCGCCACTTCCGGTGCACCCAAATCGACGATGAAACGAGTTGCTTTATCAATAATAAGGGGCTCATTTTCAACATCAGCCTTTAGAAGCGCCAACTGATTTTCATTGTGCTTTATGAGCGGCTCTATATCATTACGAGGTACCTTATAAACCCCACTACCTTCTTCGACTAGTTTATTGGTAATATCCCTACCGTTTAACCAAATATGAAAGTCGACTCCTGGAATTTCATTAAAGCCAACCTGCAATTCAACATCTGGAATATCATCAAAAACACTCAAGGGGGACGGAAAGACGATGTTTGCAGAATACCCAAATGAAGCACATGCAAAGAGAGAAAAACCTAAAATAAACGCGTATATTTTCATGATACAAACCTAATATTTTCAGAGGTAAGGCGCTTGATATAGAACTCAAGCGCCAACTAACTTCAATTCCAAAGACTAAAAATGATCAATCTTTTTACAAAAACTCATTGCTTTAGTCACCTCATTTGGGATATCAATATTTATTCTATTGCTGCCTTGCGATGAGACCAACCTTCCCTTCATACCAATGATGTTATCTTCCGAACTAAACTCATCCAGGTTTATTGAAAAGCCTGCAAGAGTTGGGACTTTCATCATGCCTGCTGATCGCTCTATCATCTCCACAACACCAGGCATTAAGTAGATTGCAATTTGACTCGCAATTTCACCCAATTGATCTTTCTCCTCCTTTGACGCACCATATTGCCAAGAATCAGTTAAGTTTATGTTTAATGACTTAAAATCCACATTGGTAATAGGTAACCCGATTAAATCAATACCAATGGTATTATTGTCAACGGTAAGATTGGCATCGCCTGAAGCGCTTACCCTTAATGTAGTGTCGACAATTTCCAATCCATTTTTATTAAACAATTTCAATGAAATTGGAAGATCCAATACATTTAATGTTACCAATGAATCGGCCGACTCTGAAACCTCGATAAATGGAGCATCCTTTGGGCTTACCACCATTTCAAAATACCCTGAGCCAACCGTCTCTTGAAAATCAAAATCACTCGATGCCTGAGGCACATTAATGGTGTCACCGCATAAGCGTAATTCAAATAGCCCCGATTTCTGAGCCTACCAAATCATTTGATTTGGTAGGTCAACCGATACACCAGCAGACATTCCAGAACTTGCCGCTAGTGAAGGAATACCTGTTTGCTTTTCTCTAAACCCTAATCCTTTTTTTCCTCCACTCCCTTTAATTTCAACATCAGCTTCTGCTCGTAGTTCTAGGCCTCCATTTATTGGCCTAATATCTTGCAGCACAGCATCTATCGTTGCATCCGTACCAAATACGCTGGCATATAAGTGTGTATCAAGTTTATTGAATTCTGCTCTCAATATATTTTCAACAGGGCCTTTAATTGCCTCTTGAAAAGACGATGGTAATATTTGCGCTGTTATACCATTGATAATGGATTGAATTAAGGAAAACCACTCCCAGTTAGAGTGAAAATAATGATTGCCAAGTGTCGTTGCGAAATTGGTTAATGAGACACCGATTGATCCGTTAGTTGCCGACATTATGACATTTGCATTAATTTGCGCAGAGTCTACTTCTATTGTTCCATATACGGGTACGGTGATGCAGATAATAAAACATCCCGTGGATACACCTTCTACACTTAGTGTCATCTGAGGAATATTTGCGACCATGCGGAGCTGTCCACCGTCACTTCGCAGCGAGATATCTGGCCTTCCGTAATGAGCATCGACAATATTAAAAGTAACATGCTTTATTAGACCACTATCTGGTGAACCATTGTAAATCGGATTTTGCACATAATCTGCAATATTATACTGGGTCATCATAAGTTCAGTTAAATCAGCAATAGGCTCCAAATTATCATTGGCTATAGTTGCTGCGATAGAGTCCTTTAAACGTCCAGCATCATTACTATAAAGTATGGTTTCTGAATTGCCTTTTACATCTTCCGCCACTACTTGATATTGACCTTTCTCTTTAACCGTAACCGAAAATACACCATCTCTAATTTGATCTGCTACTTTACCATTCACCCAAACAGCTGAAGTTCCTACCGGATCATCCGCAAGTATTTTTATCTTTATTTTCGAATTGGATACTTTTTTAATCTGAGCAACCGAGATCAAAGGCCCTCCTTTATCAAATTGGAAGCGTGAAGCGTTGGAGATCTCTCCGTTAGGAAAATCATCGGATTTCTTTATAAATATGACATTATTTTCTCCTTTTTTAAGGTGCAGACCGACCGTGCCTTTTCTAACCTTAAATCGTCCGTCTATTGCCGTAGAAGCGACCGCATCACGAGTAATATCTCGACCATTGAGTAACACCGATAGGTTTTTCCCTAACTTCTCCCCCCCTTCAACTTGGAACCTTAGTGTTGTTTTACTGGTAACTATATCTCCATCCGCGGGAGATAACATCGTTACAGCTTGAGTTTGGCTAGCCCACAATAATGACGCACATATCAGGCTTTTAATAATTCTTATTTTCATCTGCTTACTCCGGTTTATTGATTTTATTGTAGGAACAGACTTATGCACCCTGTAATAAATACTACCGATGAAAATCAGCGAAAAATTGTAAAAACTTGCGTTTGTTGTGATGGTATTAACGGAAAAAAAGATGAGAAACCCACTTACAGATCTATTAACAGATGGATATTCCATTTTTGAATACGTTAATTAGGGCGAAACCGCTCGAAAGGGTCTTACAAAGTTAGCACAGACGTAACAAAAAGCTATGCCTGTGCTAACTTTGTAACAATAATGACAGCGGCCTTTCTATTTTAGTGAAAAAGTTAATCCTATATCATCGTACCTAAAACTGGCTTGCACAAAAAACATAAGGTCCTATAAATTACGAGTGAAAAATATTCTGAGCATATAGATACACTGGCCTTTCTCACACGCCAAGTGAGTCAAATAATGAAAAACGATACGAAAACAACCTAATACACCTAGAGCGGCATGAACTCACCGCTCATTGAAAGAATGAAAACGTGCGAGCTACAGCAGTTCCAGCATTGTTTCTGCTTTGCTCGCTTCAAATTCTTTAGCCTTTTCTACATTAAGTTCTGTCACGACCCCATCTTCAACCAAAATAGCGTAACGCTGGGATCGTATGCCACCAAATGCACTGGTGTCCATATCAAGACCTATTGCCTTGGTAAAGGCGGCATCGCCATCCGCCAACATAATGATCTCCTCAGCATTCTGTGTATCACCCCAGGCTTTCATAACAAAAGCATCATTAACCGCAAGACAAATAATACTATCTACACCTTTCTCCTTTAGCTTATCGGCACTGACCACATAACCGGGCAAGTGGGCTTCAGAACAGGTAGGCGTAAATGCGCCTGGCACGGCGAATAGAATGACCTTTTTACCCGCGAACAATTCGTCCGTGGTCGGGTTTTGCATGCCATCATTGGTTAACAATTGAAACGTGGCTTCGGGTAATTTATCGCCTTGTTGAATCATAAGGTTGCTCCTCTCTGTTATAAAAAAATACTTTGGTTAAATTTTCCCTGCACAGGTTAATCTTGCCCAAGGATGTCGTCAACCCAACTTAACGCGGCAATAAAAGTTGGAAAACCAATTGTACTGGTCAGCAAAAGTAAAGCGTGATGAATTTCATCCTTTTTCGCTCCCGCTTCTACAGCCCGTCTAGTATGGCTGTGCACGGCACCTTCAGAACGTATGCTTGCCGCAGCAGCGAGTTGAATCAGTTGCGCATGTTTAGCATCGATGGGGCCAGCCTGCTTAGCAGCCTTACCTAGCGCCTCAACAGCGTTGGCAATATCCTGATGCTTTTGACTGAGAGCTAAAAATCTATTAGGGAGCTCTTCTGGCATGAGTGTTCTCCTATACTTCGACGTACGAAAGAAATTGGGTACTTATAACAGGATAGGTCTGCGGGCGGTTATCTTCAACCCTATATCGACGATGGCAAATATAGTAATATCTGTACTTGGTCAGCAGAAGAGATCATGCCCCCCCCCTTCAATAACGAATACTCTAAATTGAACAGCCGTTGATGGATTATAACGAGCTATTACATTCACCAAATATGGTATCTTTTATGTCATCTACTATCTCGCTATTAAAACTGCTGTTGCTGGTATACCTAGGGCTAGGAGGTTACCTATATGTTAAGCAACGTAGCTTTGTTTATTTTCCAACAGCAGAATCTCAAGACCAGCGCGCTGAAGTTTTGACTTTACACAGCAACGATGAACAATTAAAAGTGTGGGTGCTAAATCCAAACAAAGCCAACGCTATATTTTACTTTGGCGGGAACGCCGAATCTATCGAATACAATATTCAACCTTTTCAAACATGGTTCCCTAACCATACCCTCTATCTGATGAACTATCGCGGCTATGGTGGCAGTACAGGTTCACCAACCGAGGCAGCCCTGTATGCGGATGCACTTGCCTTATACGACCAGGTATCAACACAACACAAAAATATTTCTATTATTGGCCGTAGCTTAGGAAGCGGCGTTGCCACCTATCTAGGAGCAAATAGAGAGGTTAAACAATTGTCTCTGGTGACGCCTTATGACAGCGTCGCCAATGTCGCACAAGCTGCCTACCCGATGTATCCAATGTCTATTTTATTTAAAGACAAGTATGACTCTATTGGACGTGCAGAAAAAATTCACGCCAAGGTTATGCTTCTTATCGCAGAAAACGATGAGATGATACCTAGAAAACATTCCAACAATCTTGCCGATGCATTATTAGAGGCTAACGTGGAGGTAAAAGTAGAGATTCTAATGGGAGCAACCCATAACTCTGTATCTGAGGGAAAGCACTATCAAGAATCATTGCAAAGCTTCATGAATGAATAAAAGTTAACATTTGGATTACATGATCAGCGTTAACCTAACGAGTACGTTGTGTGCTACATACCGCACGGTACTATGGAAATACTTCCATAGTACCGTGCGCCTCAATTACCTATTGTAGTTACTGTAATTGCTAAAGCTACTGAAGCTCATTAATGGTCAAATTCTGAGAAAGCAGCACCGTACCGGAGGCGGGATCAATAGAAACCTTTATAAGATCGTTCACTTCCTCAGACTCATAGATAACTTTTCTGCCATCAAAAAGTGTTACTTCAATCCGATCAAAAATTTGATTACTCGGTATCGGCCAGGATACGGCCTCATCATAATTAACCGCAAGTAAATCTGAAGGACGCTCGAATACTTTTTCCTCTACACGAAACTGGTTAAAGTTCATTGATAGTGCATATGAGCACGTCACTTTTCCACCCCTCCCCCGTTGGCTTGCAACATTACAACTATATGTCGCAGTCGTTGGAGATGTGCCTTGAGTACATTGTGTACTTCCACCACTGCAATGATCACTTCCTCCCCAGGACGTTGACAGGCTATCGGTCGCAATTTTCCAACCACTATCAGGATAACCGTTCATAGATGCAGATTGATTGCGTCTCGAAGTACGCCCCGATCTAAATGAGCCAGTTGGTCCACCCACACTCTTAGCCTTACGTTCAACCTCAACCATCTTCTTCTCTTTTGATATAACAACAGCGGTTGCAAGCTGGTTAGGGATTACGCGAACTTTGTAAAGGTACGACTTCTGTTTAGTGAAAAAGAAAAACCACGGTTCATGAATACTTAACTTTATAGGTATCGTTTTAACACGATCAGGTTCTGAAATTTCATTAATCAACTCTCGTGGTAAAGAAAATGATATTTCGTTATCTCCCAGTGTACTCGGCTTTAGGGTATGCCCATTCGTTGTCTCAACATATAGTGAGTTCTTCGCATGCCCCAAGTTCTTCCCTTTAAAGAGGATTGACAGGGGGGTCTCGACGATTGTTTTAGCAACAGCCATGCTAGACATAAATCGAGAAACTCTAGGTTCATCACTCAAGAATATGGAATCCGAAAGAAATATAGCCAAGTTATCCAGCGTATTATCCAGTTTATCTTGGCCTTTATCTATTCCGGCGAAAACCTGATCAATTCGTGACTGTAACCCTTCAAAAATCTCTCTCTGCTTGACGGTTAATTCATCCGATGTTTTGTCCAGAGCCCCCTCATATTCTGAACGTACTTGAGCGACTGTGTTAATGACATTAAATGCCGCATTGTTAATGACATTATTAGCGGCATTGCTGGCGCTTAATGTAATTCGATTTGCAGAGTCTTCAAACTCCTGCAGCAACGCTCCCATTGTTATTCCAACGGGCAGACCAGCGCTTACGTTGAAAGAACAAACAACAAGAATGAACAAAACAAACTTCTTCATAACTATTCCCTTTTGGTTTTTTGTATTAACTGACTGACTTCAGCATGAGCACAAGTTAGCACTTGTAATAAAGAGCATATTCTGATCATCACTCGGCAGGATATTGTCCCATATTCTATTAGGTGATAGTACTCGCATGGAACACAGTATTCCATTAGCGCCTTCTATACTCTTCGGAATAATAATCAGATAGAATTAAAAACTGATCAGTCAAACAACAATAACCTGCAGACTGACGCATCACGAATTGGAAATGCACATGACTTCAAATAAAAACAATTGGAAAGCTCGGGCTGAGCTTGGCTTTGGGAAATTAGGTCTCACCATGGGGAAACATCCCTGGCTTTGGCTTATAGGATGCCTACTTGTGATTGGGACAATGGCATCTCAACTAAGCAACATTAGACAAGACACCAGTATCGAGGGGTTTCTCGCCGAAGGCGCCATCGAAATCCAACAGTATGATCGTTTTAAAGATATGTTCGGTAGAGACGAAGTCTTCATTGTCAGCGTTGAAGTCGACGATATTTTCAGCCAAGATTTCGCAGATAAATTTCGTGCATTACACCAACAAATTGAAGATGAAGTTCCTTATGTAAGCACTGTCGATTCGTTAATTAACGCACGCTATACCTATGGTGCCGACGACACTCTCTATATTGAAGAATTATTGCCCGTTGTATTACCCACTGATACAAAAGAGCTACAAAAATTAAAAGATTACACTTATGGAAATGAAAACTATACCAATTTCCTAATATCTGAAGATCGTCATTTACTTGCTATCGCTATTCGATTGAATGCTTACCGTTATGAAAAAGATGAAAATGGAGAAGTAGTAGAAAAGTACATGGAGGATAAGCACCTTCAAGAAGCACTGGCAAAAATGTACGTCATTGCAGAACAACACCAAGGGGTAGTCTCAAACGACATTCGGCTCGCCGGGTCTATGCCCATTTCACTGATGCTAGGAAAAATAATGGAAAGAGACTTTTCTGTTTTTACTGGTCTCGCGATTGTACTCATTAGTATCTTCTTATTTATTATTTTCCGACGTGTTTCCGGAGTACTCATGCCAATTACTGTCATGAGTCTAGGTGTCATACTTACCCTCAGTCTTATGGCTATCATGGATACTCCGATACAAGTAAGCACATCCATCTTGCCATCATTCCTATTAGCGGTATGTGTAGGAGATAGCATCCATTTACTCACCATTTTCTATCGCCATTTCGATGACGGAGAAGATAAAACACTCGCACTAAAACATGCAATGGAACACACTGGTTTGGCTATCTTCTTCACCAGCATTACAACCGCTGCAGGTTTAGCATCTTTCGCCACCTCAGAATTAACCCCCGTCGCCGCTTTAGGTATTTATGGCGCCTTAGGTTCCATCATTGCATTTTTGCTCACCGTTTTTATTATTCCCTGCCTGATTTCATTGTTGCCATTAAAGCGCCGCCCAAAAATCAAGCAAGACAGCAATGGATTACAGCCCATTCTTAATTGGTGTGCAACTGTTTCAACCACTTACCCGAAAGCGATCGTAAGCGTCGGAATGATAATGTTCATGGTCTGCCTAGGCATTGCCAGCCAATCTCAATTTAGTCACCACCCGTTAAAGTGGCTACCTGACCACGAACCGGCATTAGCCGCGCTGGAAAAGCATGAAGAGAGAATGGGAGCAAGCCTCTCCATTGAGATCATGCTAGATACCGGAAAAGAACGAGGCGTTAATAACCCCGATTTTATGCAAGCTCTCGACAGTGTCCAGAAAGAGATTGAAACGTGGGAGACCGATACCTACAAGGTTGTTAAAACCATGAGCGTGGCAAACATCATTAAAGAATCAAACCGCGCCTTACATGATAACAATGAAGAACATTTTTCAATCCCTAACGATCCAAAACTAATAAGCCAAGAGCTATTTTTGGTTGAACTTGATGAACCAGATGATCTTTATAACGTGATTGATCGACGCTACGAAACGGCTCGTTTAACACTTATGATCCCCTGGATTGATGCGCTTTATTGCTTACAATTACTGGATAGATTGGAGCCCTATTTAAACGATAAATTAGGGCCGTATACAACCGAAATCACCATAACCGGCGTTGTTCCTGTATTGGGAGCTACCTTTGCCAAAATGCTTTACTCCACGGCTGAAAGCTATGGTTACGCAGCCATTGCGATTACCTTCATGATGATCTTCCTCATTGGTAGCGTTAAGCTTGGCTTAGTCAGCATGATTCCGTCACTACTCCCTATTTTAATCGTTCTTTCCATTATTCGAATAATCGGCATGCCTCTGGATATGCTCACTATGCTCATTGGTTCTATTGCCATCGGTTTAACCGTCGATGACAACGTACACTTTATGCACGGGTTTAGACGTATATATGTGCAAACAGGTGACCCGGCGTATGCAGTGCGCCACACCCTACTTTCCACTGGCCGAGCGATGTTAATTACATCTGTCGTATTAAGTATGGGTTTCATTATTTATACGCAGTCTGAAATGAAGAACATGATCAGCTTCGGGCTAATGACAGCATTTTGTATTGTTTTAGCTCTACTCGCGACATTCCTATTGGCGCCAGCGTTAATGATGCTAACCAATAAAACCGTGCCGCAAAAAGAGGAAGAAGCTGAACAATCAAATCCGAGTTCAGCAACATCGGTGGTAGCAACAACGTAAGTAGCTATATTGTAAGTAGCTATAAGGCATACGGTACATGCATGCCCTATAGCTACTTACAATACCACCAGCTATTCTGTAGCAAAGCCTACTTATTTTGAATAATCTACCGCTGCCCCTCCTAAGTTCAATATTTCTCCAATTAAGCGGTTATTTATGTGTGGAGCAAAAAGGCAGATGCTTTGAGCACGCTTTAGAACAAACGATGGGTTTATACCTAACATACTTCTAAAGACATGGTTGAAATGGGATGAATCAGAAAACCCAGCTGCTATCGAGGCGTCCGTTAATGTATAGCCTAGCACCATAAGATTGGCAGTAACAAATAGTCGATGCCATAATCGATAACGCCGAATCGGAATTTGAGTCGTCTTTTTAAACATACGACGTAATTGCACATCCGACATACCGACAATATCTGCCAAATACTGGTTCGAATGATTTTCTGAAAAATTACTTTTAATAAATTCAACAACCTTCACGATTCGATCATCAACACAACGTTCCTGCTTAACCCCCTTCGGGCGCAGAAAAAAATGTTCCACCATTACTTTATACGCAACATCTTCTGGCAACCGTTTAACATAAATATCCTCCAGCAATTCTATATGATGCAATTCCTCTTTGCTGTCAAAGTAAATGCCATCTGTAGAATTTTTCATGAATTGTTTGCACTGGTGAAAATCCACTCCATAAGCATCAAGAAAACAAATGCTCACACGCTTGCTGTCTGCGGTCGCATTAAAAGGCAGACCCGCGGGAAGAAGAATTGATTGCGTAACAATTGTTTTACTAGAACCCTTCGCAGTAACTTTCATCGTTCCATCTATGCAATAAACCAATATTGATGCAGCAGGGGTAATACTATTAAGGTCAAACGCTTCGCCAACATAAAGTGTACGTTGGTCCCACAAATACAGAGAGGATTTTGGGTACATTGCTCAAACCACTTTTATTTATTGTTGGCTAAAATAAAAACCAAAGCTTTATTATTATTGCGGCAGTGTAATCGTTAATATTGGCTGAAAGCAAGTGAAAATAGTGCCCTACTACTGGTAAAAAGTGGCTGTCCAGATCTTACAATTTCTCGTGTTTATTTGTTGCTAAAGTAGCTAGGGAACATGTCAAAATACAGCTATTGATATTTACGATAAGCACTTGGCGGAATGCCTGTCCACTCCTTAAAGGTGCGGGTAAATGGGCTGGTTTCCGAAAACCCCAATTTTGTGCTGATCTCTTCAATAGGCAAGTCCGTATTCACTAGTAATTCAATGGCGGCATCTCTTTTGATTTGATTCTTAAGAGCAAGGTACGTTACCCCCTCGTCCGCCAGTCTACGCTGCAATGTATAGGGTTTTATCTTCATGGTTTTTGCTAATTCAGGCAGTGTAGGCAAAGCATTCAAATTATTTCTTATTTTATCCCCCACTTTAGACGCCCAGTTTTGCGCACTAAAATTCAACGTAAATAGCGCAGTATTGGGATCGGTAAGAAACTGTTCCAGATTAGTAAGGTTTTGTTGCACTGGTTTTTCTAAAATCGATCTCGAGAAACTAATTCTGGTGCTATTACAGTTAAAAGAAACGGGGGCGCCATAAAACATAAGTCGATAGTCTTTGGCATGGCTTGGCGCTTGATACGGAAACGCTAAGTGCTCAATGGGAATAATCTCCTTTCTTAGCCAACACAGAACACGGTGAATGCAGAAAAAAGAAAATTCGGCAAAGAAAGTATCGAGTTCTTGATGATGACCCTCTCCAATTTCAATATGAACAAGTTCTTCTTCAAAATGGGCTTTGATACCTAGACCTTTCCCAAGTATTTGATAGAAACGCTCTAAGCGATTAAGTACTTGCGCCATCGTCTTGGCGGAAACGAGCCAATGGGTGAGCAAGGACAGGCTACCCATAGCTAGAGGTTCATCAGAATGGCCAAGCAATTCATCATTTGAAGCATTCATCAATGTAGTGATGAGCTTAGAATACTGAGTTAGGGTGACTCTAGCATGAGGCTCCTGAAGTAGATGTCGCGGTATACGACAGCTATATAACATTCTATCAATCTCACGTTGTTCCAACGGGACCTTCGATATTGCAGTTTGAACAAATGCGATACTGATAGATATGGTGTTTTCAGCTGAAATTCTCATATTTTTGGGTATTCAATGCTGTATTATGTGGCTAATAACCGCACTATAGCATGGCAATGATAAACACCACATTGTTATAAAGTATCAATTATATTGTAAGCTAAGGTCATTCACTCTATGGGGTTCACTACGCATAATAGGTGCACATACTTGATCTAATTAAGGAATTGACATGGCTCTACCAGAAATACTAAAAGGCCGATTATCGGTACCTGCTGTAGCGGCACCACTATTTATCATTTCTGGCCCTGAGCTTGTGATTGCCCAGTGCAAGGCCGGGGTTGTGGGTTCATTTCCCTCATTAAATGCCAGAGGCGAAGGCGAGTTTGAAAAATGGTTGATTCAAATCAACGATGCCTTGGACACATACAATAAGGCGAATCCAGAGCAGCCAGCAGCCCCCTATGCTGTAAATCAAATCGTACACAAATCGAATCTCCGTCTGGAAGAAGATTTAGCTCTATGTGTTAAATACAAGGTGCCTATTGTAATTACCTCGTTGGGCGCTCGTGCCGATCTAAATGATGCAATCCATTCCTATGGTGGCATAGTACTGCACGATATCATTAACAATTTCTTTGCTAAAAAAGCGATTGCAAAGGGCGCTGATGGCCTTATCGCAGTAGCTACAGGTGCTGGTGGTCATGCAGGTACGCTTTCTCCCATTGCACTTATTCAAGAAATTCGTGACTGGTTCGACGGTCCATTATTACTTTCTGGCGCCATTGCTTCTGGCGATGCCATTCTTTCCGCACAAGCTATGGGCGCCGACCTCGGCTATATAGGTTCAGCATTTATAGCCACTGAAGAGGCAAGAGCCACTTCAGATTATAAGGATGCCATTGTTGATTGTGGAGCCGATGATATAGTGTACAGTAATCTATTTACGGGTATTCACGGTAACTACTTAAAGCCTTCAATCATCAGTGCGGGCATGGACCCAGATAACCTGCCTGAAAGTGATCCATCAAAAATGAATTTCGGTTCTGGTGGAAATACTGATAGTAAGGCTTGGAAAGATATTTGGGGATGTGGCCAGGGGATTGGTGCTGTTTCGTCGGTGCTTTCTACAGCTGATTTTGTGGCCGGATTAGTGGATGAATATAATTCCGCATTCGATCGGCTAGTTACGTTAAATAGCATCAGCAAATAGTATGGCTAAGTAGCATAATTAAATAAACACGGGGGCGTTGCCCAATTCGGAGATTATAATATGCATGTTATCGATGTTTGGGCACAGCACCCCACTGAGTATTTTTTATCACAACCCTATTTTGATTCGCTAAAAAAGTGGATTGGAAAAGACAATATAAAATCTATTCCTCTTGAGTTTACTGCACAGCTCATGAAAGCTGCAGGTGTAGAAAAGGCGATGATTTCTGCCTGGTATGCACCTGAAGGGGCCTTAATCAGCAATGATGAAGTCCTGGAAGCGATTAACCAATATCCCGATTTGTTTGTGGGAATGGTATCTGCAGATATTCGAAATCCTGTTGAAGCAGTTCGTACTGTTAGGAAATACGTAAAAGAGCACGATTTTAAGGCGTTGCGCATTGTTCAATGGTTGTGGGAAAAACCCTGTACGGACCCCCTTTATTATCCGCTATTAGCGGAATGCGTAGAGCTGGATATCCCTATCTGTTTGCAAGTGGGGCACACTGGACCGCTAAAAAGTTCTGAATCAGGTAGGCCCTGTCATATTGAGCGCATAGCGTTAGATTTTCCTGATCTAAAAATAGTGTGTGGCCATATAGGCTACCCATGGCATGTTGAGATGATCGCTTGTGC